>OBXV01000082.1_pt1 | contig 135779 bp, 116 predicted proteins | sample 1495451 | NCBI WGS metagenome assembly OBXV01 (sample SAMEA2580178, study PRJEB22360) | human gut metagenome | biome: human gut; feature: human-associated habitat; material: faeces | place: Denmark | collected 2008/2010 | reverse complement strand
AGCAAATCTGCCGACGCCGCCGCAGATGGTGAGTGCGCCCCCCGCCGATGTGGATAAGGCAAAGGACAGACCGACTGCCATGCCCTCGGGAATGTTATGCAGCGTAACGGCAAATACCAGCATCGTCGTCCTCTTCAGGGAGCTTTTCGGTCCCTCGGGTTCATCGCTTCCCGGATGCAGATGCGGCAGCGCCTTATCCAGTGCCAGCAGAAACAGACCGCCTAACACAAAGCCGCCGCCTGCCGGAAGCCATTCCGGTATTCCCAGTTCCTTTGCCTGTTCCATGCTGGGAATCAAAAGACTCCAGACAGAAGCCGCAATCATCACACCTGCCGCAAAGCCGAGAAAGGCAGACTGCATTCCCTTCTTCATCTCCTTGCGGATCAAAAAGATTGTCGCAGCGCCCAGGGCAGTCATCAAAAATGTGAACCCGGTTCCAATCGCTGCCAGTATATATGGATTTGTAATTGTCATAAAATCACCCTCTTCTCTATTATTGTAGCTGTCTTTATTATAAAGGATACACTTTCTTTTCGCCATTCATATGTCTCGAGAATCCTGCGATTCATATCAAAATGCTTTCTTATGCCATATTTCCCATATATTCCATAGAGCAATTGACACTAAGCAATAAAACAGCCAAGCTTGAAGGATGCGTAATTTCTTATCCAGAAATGGACAGGATACATCTCATAAAGAAAAGGAATCGATATCATCGAAACGGTATCGATCCCTTTTGCATGTATGTTTATCCCTTCAGCGATTCCCTGACTGAACATACACGCTTCCATTGTATGAAAATATAACGCTACGCCTGCTTTTCCGCCATGGCAAAGTGATAGGACAACAAATCCTTTAACAGCTCAATCGAAGCATTCATCTGATCCTCATCCATCGTCTGAATGACCTTAAAATTCTTCAGCAGCATACTCTCATCCAGCTGATACTCCCTGCTTAGATATTTTGCCCATTTATCAGCATCCTCCATCTGTTTCATGGCGAGAACACCTTCACTGACAATAACACAGTGGAAATCTCCGCGCTGTACCGGTACCGCCCATTTGATGAGACCTGCATGACAGGAATACACACATTCATGATCGATTTTTCTCGCATTCTCATATGTTTCCTCTGTACATTCCTCACACTTTTTCAAAGCCTTACTGCTGGATTTCAAACACTTGCAGAAATAATTTTTCTCTGAAGCACTCTGAATTACCGTATTGTCATATACTACATAGCTGCGCAGTCCGGTAATATTCTGATAATCCTTTAAGGCATGTTTGATGATTTCTTTTGTTTCCATTATCCATACTCCCTTTTCTATTGTTTATATAGTACAATAGTAGCATACTTCAGAAAAAACTTCCACAGGAAGGTGAAGAAACCTTATACTTTTGTAAACGTTTCCAGTTCCTGGAATCCCAGCCAGAGCTGCATGGCTTCTATGTTCTGGATTTCTGAATGCCGCAGCCATGTAAAGACGGCAGTATCCTTCCAGAAATGCATCGGTACCAGAAGATTGCAGGAGGCATATTGAAGAAAAGCCCGGGCTCCTTTCAGCGCACGCTCCTTCAATCTGGGATCCACCGGTAGAAAGGCAACGTCAAAATGCATCCCTTTGATGCTTTGCAGCTCCCGGAAATAGCGCTCCTTCATCTCTGCATGTTCCTGCGGCGTATCTTCATCGCCCCAGTCCCACCAGTTGAGATCACCGGCGTGATAGATGCAATTGTCCTCAGCTGTCACCAGAAAGGCAACACCCTCATCCGTAGAAGCAAGCGTGCGCAGCTGCAGCTCATTCACTGTATAGCACTTCCCTGCTTCCACCTGTATATGGGGATGCGCAGCTGCGATATCACTGGATAAAATCCATGTAATAGACGGGTGCTTCAGCTTAAAAATCCTGGTGCTGTAGTGATCGGCATGCGCATGACTGGCAAACACATACAGTGGCTTGTCCTCTTTCATCCTCGGCAGCGTGCCCCTGTAATAGTCAAACAGCAGATAACAGCTATCCAGCTCCACCAGAAAGCAGCTGTGTGTAATATAGGTTATGTTCATAAACAGATTCCCTCTTTTCATAAGGCTATCATAATGCACACAGCGCAGCTTTGCAAGTGATTACCCGCTATATTCAACTTGTAAACGGAATCTGCATACACTATAATAATGGAAAAGAAAGGATCTGATATTATGGAGCTTAAAGAGATACAAACAAGTCAGCTGCACAGTGATGCGTTTACGATGATCGGAAAGGAATGGATGCTGGTCAGCGCCGAAAGGGACGGTATTGTGAATACGATGACAGCCTCCTGGGGAGGCATGGGAATTTTATGGAACAAGAAGGTTGCTTTCGTATTTCTGCGTCCGCAGCGCTATACCAAGGAATTTATTGATCAGAAAGACTGCTTTACCCTTTCCTTTTACGATGAGGAATACCGCAAAACACTTTCCTATCTTGGCACGGTCAGTGGCAGAGATGAGCAAAAGATAGAAAAAGCCGGTCTGCATACCGCATTCATAAACGATGCACCTTATTTCACAGAAGCAAACACGGTGCTTGTATGCCGCAAGCTGTATGCGCAGGAAATGCGGGAGGACTGCTTCCTGGATGCCGCCTTGATTGAAAAGAATTATCCGCAGAAGGATTATCATACCATGTATGTCGCAGAAATTGAGCACGTCTATCAAAAATAACAGTAATAAAAAGCAGAAAGTATAAAAAGAGAAACAGCCTCTTTTCCTTCCTGCTTCTTATCCGTGTTGGGAATATACGACAGCATGAAAGCTGGAATACAGGAGAGACCAAATCGGTTCTCAATTGTATGACAGCTTCTTTTTTATAGCTAACAAGCTATACATCCCCGATATGAAGGAACAGTATAGTTTACCGACTTTTTTCATCCTATCCGGATTCTTCCTTTTCAACCGATTTCAGCAATATAACCACCTGCTTATAAGGGAACATCGATTGCACATTGTGTATCATTGATAACAGGTGCACAATTCGTATAAGGATGCTATATGGTAATGGAAAATCCGTAAAGCCGCAATAAAATGAAGGAGCGGAAAATCTCCTGCCTCATAGAATTCACTCTTCCTTTTCGCTTGAATCCCACTGCGTGTAGGAATGTGCATAAAAAATGCTTTTTTGATCCTTTTCTTTCCATGGCATTCACCAGGAAAAGAAAAAACGATGCCATCAAGACATCGCAAAGCTTCTTACTGGTGTTCGATAATCACAACTTCCACTTTTTTCTCAGCCGGATGATAGTCGTAGGTGATTTTGGCAAGTCTGCTGTCACCAAGATGCTTTGTCAGCACCTCTGTGATATTCTGTGTCAGATGCTTCGTATCCTCTTCGCTGTCGCAGAAGTATTCGATCTGTGTTGTAATATGTTTTCTTGCGGACACATGTTTTGAAATCTCTTCCTGTAAACGCACTGTATGTTTCATAACCTATTTCTCCTTCATATTCCTTACTATCTTACCACGTTTTCATTATTAGAAAAAGTCCTAATTTTCGATAACGATGTCCTCCATAGTAAAAGATGCCTCCACGGAATTGAATTTGATGGTTCCTCGTGTAAAGTCAAAATAGGAATCGAACAGGTATCGATCGCCCTGATAGATGTTCACCTCATACAGCTCATACAGAAAGGATTCACTGGCCTGTGCATACAGATAACGCATGAGAACGGCAAGCTGCTTTTCATCAATAGCTTCCTTTACATCTATCCTTGCCTGCAGCGTATAGTCTTCCACATACGTATCCGTAAATGTGTAGGCTACCTGCGGCTTTTCGATATCCATTTCATACACCCCGTAGATTTTATTCTCACAGGAGGACAGATTTTCATCATAAATCAGATTCTCCGTTTTTGAATGGGAAGGCAGATTCAAATATCCCACCGGTTCTCCGTTCTTTATCAAATCCGTTTTCACAAAATACGGACTGTTATTTTCCACAATGACCGTCTGGACACCTTCGGCATATTCATAATCCTTTACCATACAGGTCAGGGAAACCTTCTCATCCACCTCATGCTTGGAAATATTTCCACTCACAAAGCTGTCACCAATGTCCTCATTGTCTGTGAATGCCGAAGGCTCATCGCGAAAGGAGGTCACAGCGACCACAGCAACCGCAACCACGATACCGATAATCAGCAGCAGGCTGAACAGCTGAACCAAACGGATATTTTTCTGCGTACCCCCTCCCTTGATATGCTCATAATACGGATGTCCACCCTTTTCCATGCGCAGGCGCAAATTCTTCGCATTGGGATGATTATAGCGGTGCTCCCTTACACGCTCACTGTCATCGATGCGCTCCTTCTTTTCTTCAAACACGCCACTCTCCGCTTTTTTCGTATCAGCCGTGGTACGATACTTTGCGGCATCATACAGCGTATCCTCCTGACGGGAAGCTTCGTTGTATACCTTTGTTTTCCTTCCGCAAATCGGACAATATTCATCATTGCACTTATTTCCGCAATCCTCACAAATCCGTTTTCTACTCATCCCCGATATCCTCTCTCTCTATCAAAAGCCTATGCTATCGCTTGTGCATACAGCATGCAGACTCTGTAAAAGCACTGGTAAACCTTTGTATAATTTTATCATATGTGGATAGGAAATAATAGAAATTTGTAAAAAAATCAGAGAGCACTATTAGCGGAATATTTACTACCTGTTACATTCAGTTTGGGAAGACCACTTCCGGGTATCTGTAGGATACTGCTTTGTATGCCACGCAGTCAGTATTTTTCGAAGGAATTCGCATATGATGGCATACCTTTGCGACTGTAAACACTTCTGTATAAGGAAAAGCATGGAGAATTTGTGCGTAAAATCTGTTTTTTACATTCATTTCAGTATATAATATAGATAAGAACTACACACGAGAGGAGAATTCATATGAAACAGGTTATGTATGGAATCGAAATTGCAGATGTAAATGATTTTGGAGGCTGGGTTGGATATGAGCCGGTGAGAGAGGATGTCGCAAAGACACTGAATCATCACATGTATCTGTTCTTTCAGAACGAATATCATATCAATCAGTTTGCCGAAGGTCGTAAATTTGTCATCAATGTCAAGGATGATTCTCTGGAAAAGGTGATTGGTAATGCGCGTATTCTAAAGGCTATCGTGGAATATGGTACCCCATTGAGTATGAACGGCTATGAAATCAGTGCTCCGGCTTATGCAAGAAATATTGTGAAACCGCTGAGTAGAGCAACCGGCTTTATTCCGGAAAACACCATCTACACATTCTCCGATGCACATTACAAGGACATGAAAACAGATTTCAATTTTATTTCCGATCTTATGACACGTACATCCATTGAGGCTGTGGATATTCTGCTGGGCAGCATTTCCTTTGTGAATAAGAATCTGCTGTATCATTATCCGCATTATTTCATTATCGGTGACAGTCAAATCAAGGTACTGGATGACGATTATCAGATTGGCGGTTAAACGGGCTATGGCCCGTTTTATATTGAAAGGATGGATTTGATATGAACAGCGCGACAATCCGTACAGCGATTGCATCCATGGTTCTCGGCATTGTTTCTGTATCATTCTGTGTGCCTGCTATCCTGTTTTCCTTTTTCCGGTGGCTGCCGGGAATGCTGATTGTGCTTGTTTCTCTGGCTTGCGGAATTCTGGCTATTGTCATGGGAGCCAGAGCCAGGGTGCTACGTCCGGCAGGCAGAGCGATTGCCGGTCTGGTGCTGGGCATCATCGGTACCAGTATTTCGGGACTTCTGCTTCTCTGTCTTTTACTTTTGTGCATAGCTTTCTGAGCCGCTCTTTCCTGTCCGGCTCTTTTTTTTCATACCGGAACATGATAAAATCAGTGTAGAGATAAAAAGGAGAGTGCGTCTTATGAAAACACGAATGGAACATGATTCCATGGGTGAAATCGCTGTGGAGGAAGATAAATACTGGGGAGCCCAGACACAGCGCAGCTATGAGAATTTCAAAATCGGGGATGAGAAAATCCCTCTGAGCATGATCTGTGCCTTTGCACATCTGAAGCTGGCCTGCGCAAAGGTCAACTATGAGCTTGGCCGTATGGAGGAGCGTAAGCTGGATGCGATTGCCACTGCCTGTGATGAGATTTTATGCGGCAGACTGGATGCCCACTTCCCACTTTCTGTCTGGCAGACAGGAAGTGGAACACAGAGCAATATGAATGTAAATGAGGTCATTGCCAATCGCGGAAATGAAATTGCAAGGGAACAGCTGCTGCATCCAAATGACGATGTGAATAAGGGACAAAGTTCCAATGACACGTTCCCTACTGCTATGCATATCGCAGCGATTGAAGCACTACGTAAACAGCTAATGCCCCAGCTGGAGGAAATGATTCATGCTTTAAAGCGTCTGGAAAAAGAGAATCAGCATATCATCAAAATCGGACGTACACACCTGCAGGATGCGACACCACTGCGCTTTTCACAGGAAATCAGCGGATGGAGAGGCATGCTGGAGAACAATATCGATATGCTGCAAAAGGCAATTGATTCCCTGCGTAAGCTTGCCATTGGAGGGACGGCAGTCGGCACCGGACTGAATACACCACAGGGATTCGGCGATCTCGTCTGTGAAAAGCTGAGCGATCAGCTGGCTACCCAATTTATCAGTGACCCGAACAAATTCCATGCTCTGTCTGCGAAGGATGATATCTGCTTCGCCCATGGTGCGCTGAAGGCACTGGCGGCAAACTGTATGAAGATGGCAAATGATGTACGCTGGCTGGCAAGCGGTCCGCGTTGTGGTCTGCAGGAAATTCGGATACCGGAAAATGAGCCAGGAAGCAGCATTATGCCGGGAAAGGTAAATCCGACACAATGTGAAGCGATGACCATGGTAGCCGTACAGGTCATGGGAAATGATGCGGCCATCGGCTTTGCGGCCAGTCAGGGAAATTTTGAGCTGAATGTCTTCATGCCGGTAATCATTTATAACTTCCTGCAATCCATCACCCTGCTCAGTGACGGTCTGCGCAGCTTCCGCATCCACTGTGTAGAGGGTATCCGGGCAAACGAAGAAAAAATGGCGGAATATCTGCAGCATTCACTGATGCTCGTTACTGCTCTGAATCCGCATATTGGCTATGAGAATGCCGCAAAAACAGCAAAAAAAGCCTATCAGGATGGGATATCCTTAAAAGAAGCCTGTGTGGCACTCGGCTTTTTGAGTGCGGAAGAATTTGATGCCTATGTCATAGCAGAAAACATGGTATAATATTTTTTACATAACATACAGATAGAAAAAGAACTCCGCAATCAGGCTGATAGGAGCTCTTTTTTTATGATAGAAATAGAAAACGCAGGCTGAGCTTTACAGATGAAGGCTTATTCTCCCATATCCGTCGGACGGCACGCTCCTCCCACCTGCTTACCAAAAAAAATACGGCGATTTCTATACTTCATACTGGTCACCGTATTCTCTATTCAATTATATGCGCGCTACACCGCTTTCCCTTGCCGCCTGTGCAACAGCTTCGGCTATAACAGCACCCACCTCTTTATTCAAAGCGCTTGGGATAATATAATCTACGCTCAGCTCTTCATCACTTACCAAGGAAGCGATTGCATATGCAGCAGCAACCTTCATTTCCTCATTGATATCGCTTGCACGAACATCCAGAGCACCGCGGAAAATGCCGGGGAATGCCAGAACGTTATTGATCTGATTAGCAAAGTCACTGCGGCCTGTTCCCACGACGAAGGCTCCGGCATGCTTTGCCTTATCCGGCATGATTTCCGGTACCGGATTTGCCATCGGCAGGACAATGGATTTCTCATTCATGCTGGCTACCATAGCCTCACTCACCACATCCGGGGCAGATACACCGATAAAGATATCGCTCCCCTTCATGGCATCCGCAAGACTTCCCTTCAGCATGCCCTTGTTCGTCAGCTCGGCAATCTCCTTCTTGCCCGCATTCATGCCTTCTCTTCCCTTATAAACACTACCCTTGGAATCACACAAAATAACGTCACCGAACTTCATATTCAGCAGCAGTCTGGCAATCGCGATACCGGCAGAGCCTGCACCGTTAATGACGATACGTAAATCCCCCATGTTTTTACCTGTCAGCTTCACTGCATTCAACAAAGCAGCTGCGGTAACGATGGCAGTTCCATGCTGATCATCATGGAATACCGGAATATCACACAGCTCCTTCAGCTTCGCCTCGATTTCAAAACAGCGCGGTGCTGCGATATCTTCCAGATTGATGCCGCCAAAGCTGCCGGATAAAAGGGCAATTGTATGTACGATTTCATCCACATCCTTGCTTTTGATGCATAAAGGGATTGCGTTCACACCGCCAAACTCCTTAAACAGAACACATTTCCCCTCCATGACCGGCATCCCTGCCTCCGGTCCGATATCTCCCAAGCCGAGAACCGCCGTCCCGTCAGTTACAACCGCTACCAGATTTCCACGTCCGGTCAGCTCATAGCTTTTGTTGATGTCCTTTTCGATTTCCAGACAGGGAGCAGCAACTCCCGGTGTATACGCCAGACTCAGATCATCCTTGGTGTTGATTTCCATTTTGGGATTGACATCCAGCTTTCCTTTCCACTCTGCATGCAGACGCAGCGCTTCTTTTGCATAATCCATCTTCGCATACCTCAACTTTCTTTTTCGTTCAGTATTATAGTATCACAAGCGAAAAAAGATATAAACAGAAATTGTGATTTTCAGCGGTGGAAAAGCTGTTCGACAGCTGTAATTCTTTTTCTCTATGCGTTATAGAAGAGCGTTTTCTGTCCACAATATACAGCAGGAGGAGATTTGCTATGGATAAAAAAAGAACGGCCTTTGCCAATCGGATCTGCAACGAAAAAAGCTATCTGCAAATGGAGCTGCTGTCAGATTTGCACATCGCTTTCCCCAGACAGAATGAAAAGCTGGAAGCCGCATTGGAGGATATATGGAAGCGCAAGGTTCGCCATGTGGCAATTTGCGGTGATCTGACAAATAACGGCTATCCGTTTCAGATGAAACAGGTGCTTACGCAGCTGCAGGAATTCCCGATTCATATTCTGCCTGCATTGGGTAACCACGATCTCTATAATCTGTTTTCACGCACACAAAACCGCATTCATCCGGAATACCGGAAGCTGCTGCCACGACATGCGGAAAGTATTTATTTTGACCGGTATGTAGAAGGCGTCCATTTTTATATTTTGAATAGTGAGCGGCCAAGCAAGAACGATATGATTCTCACCAAAAAGCAGGTGGACTGGCTGTTAAACGGATTAAAGCAGGATGATAAAAACAAGCCGGTATGCATCATCGCACACCAGCCGCTGCAGGATACCCATGTTATGAGTGAAGATCATACCGGTACGCAGCAGCACCTGCAGGTGGACATGCTGAAGGATGTACATCCGCATATCATTTTCATCAGCGGACATCTGCACAACAGCTTCGCCCTATGCGAGGTTCTGGCAAGACGCAATCTGTTTTTGATCAATCTGCCTTCCTTCGTACGTATAGAGCACGGGGATTCACAGGATCAGATCGGTTTCCATCTTCGTTTTTATGCGGATTTTCTGTATCTGCGGACACGGGATTATAAAAACCGGCGCTGGATCGTTTCCCATGAATATATTCTCGATATGAAAACGAGTGAGGTCATCAGCTTTGATGCGGATCTTCTGCCATCAGCACCTTTGTAAATATAATCAGGAAAAAAGCATACAATACAGCCGCCAGTCCGATAAAAAAGGTGACGGCCAGACTCAAAAGCGGCAGGATCCACAGCAAATTCTGTCGTTTTTGTATCAGATAATATTGTATCAGCAAAGCGGAAGCAGGAAGCAGCAGCCAGGCAATCACAAGCAGTTCGTTCATTTGGTATCCCTCTTGCTATACTATATGCGGCTGATGGAAGGAAATAAACAAAAAATAAAAAAGCTTCCACATGTTACTGTGAAAGCCGCCTATGTATCGGATTCCTCCTGTATCATAATCTGGGGATGCTCCAGCTCGTGCCGTACATAAATCGTGTACGCCACAGCCTGCACGGTATTACGAATCAGGTCGACCACAAGACTTCCCTCATCATCACTTGGCGCATGATGCACTTTTTTATGGGCGAAAATGCATTTCAGACAGCATTCCAGCTCAGCACAGAAATAGTTATATGCCTGATCAATGGGATATTTGTAAATCTGCACACGAATCAGCTTGCTGATTTCATCCATGCGATACACCATCTTTAAGATACAGACCACCATCAGATAGGCAACGTGGTTCTTCGTATATTTCTTTTTGACGGGCGGGGAAACGATTCCGTGCTTCACATAATTATTGATCATGGTGGAGGTTACCATCTTTTCCTGATCCTTCGCATGAAACGGCTTCAGATATTCATTTAACAGGGTTACGACCTGATCCATATATAAATCCATATCCGGCAGTTCTTCCCAGCGGGGGCAATGAAACGCCGGTGCTTTTCTTTTCTCTATCATCATTATCACCAAGCATATCGTAGCATTCTGTCAATGAATTGTCAACTAATATATTGTACCAGTTTATATGTTTTTCAATACTAAATGATACCAATCCTTATATTTTAGCTTACTATAGCTGAAAACCGATAAAATAAGGGAAATTCAGCTCATACTCCCCTGCGATAGCCATCCTTTTATCAAACAGAAAGAAGCAATATAAAAGGCCGGTCTCTGCTTTCATGTTGTTTGCCAGACATAAAAAACAGAAGCCTTCAACCAGCTACGGGTCATCGATTGATAACAGCTTCTGTTTAACATGAATCCTTAAGCAAAACAGCACACAGGCCTATGTCAATGTTATCTCATTGACATAATTGGTTTCAAATATCCGCTTTACTTCCTTTGTATCCGTACTTTTTCCCAATGCCCACATCAGCTTGGTAACACAGGCCTCGCTTGTCATATCATAGCCCTGAATCACGCCGTGCTGCAATACCTTCTGACCAGTCTGATAGATAGAGAAGTCACTGTATTCGTAAAGACACTGACTGCATACGACTACACTGATTCCGCGGGCGACGATTTCTTCCAGCTTGCTGATCAAATCACGACGCACAAAATTGATTCCACCGGCACCAAAGGCTTCGATGACGATACCGCGGATATCCATTTCCGCCAGCTTGTCGAACAGCAGCGGGTTCATGCCCGGTATCAGCTTAATCAGCACGACCTCCTTACACAGATCATCCTCTAAAGCAAACGCATTCGTTGGATGAATCAGCAGCTGCCTGTTTATACGCAGACCTCTGGCATCCACCAGTCCGCACGGCTCTATGTTTACACTCTCAAAGGCGTCGAAATTCATCGTTCGAACCTTAACAACACGTGTTGCCAGCATAATTTTTCTGTTAAAGCATACATAAACACCTTGCATATCCTCACATACAGCGGTAAATGCCACACGAATATTTTCCACACCGTCACTCAGCGGATGAAGCAGCGGCAGCTGACTTCCTGTTATGATCAGGGGTATGTCCAGATTGCGCAGCATGAAGGAAAGCGCCCCGGCTGTATAGGCCATCGTATCTGTACCATGACTCAGAACAATACCGTCATATCCGCTTTTCGCCTCTGCAATACGCCTTGCAATCAGCTGCCATTCCTCCGGCTGCATGTTACTGGAGTCCAGCCGCAGCAAATCCTCACAGGTTATTTCAATATCACCATGATGCTCACCGAGATAATGCAAAATTTCCTCGCTTGTCAGGGATGGCACCAGACCTTCTTCACTGGAGCTGGATGCGATGGTTCCACCGGTTGTTAAAAATAATATCTTTTTCATCTTCCTACCTCATTTATCTAACCGCATATATTATACGCGCTATTTCGATATATTGAAAAGCTTTATTTCTTTATAATTCTTATTCCTTACCAGATTAGTTTCTGCGATATTCTGCTTTTTATGTAAGCATTCATTTTTTTGTTTTTTTCAAAAAAAAGACTTGCGTACTAATTCTTCTTGTGGTATTATTAACTGGCATTCGCGATTAAATGATGGCGCGTTGGAGAAACGGTTAACTCACTTGCCTTTCACGCAAGCATTCACGGGTTCGAATCCCGTACGCGTCACCAATAGACAGATAAAGCCCTAAACAAGGGCTTTTTTACTGCTTATAACACGATTGTCGAGTTTTTGACGATGGTTTTGAAATTTCAGTATCTTTATTTTTGTCAGAAGTCCTGAAAGTGTTTCTACCAAGCCCATAAATTTATCCTTTCTTTCGTTCGATAAAGCGTTATAAAACTTGATTTAAGCATCTCTATTGACAGCGTCAATATGCAAGCTTTCTCTGTTCATGATATGTCCTACCTCCTTGTAAATGAATTATTATAATTCATTTACTATATAGCCTAATTTTCGGCAATATTTGATATGATGATCTGCATTATAATCTATATTGGAATGAGGTGATTACATGATAAGTTATGAGCCACTGTGGAATACACTTAAAGAAAAGCATATATCGCAATACACCTTACCTTAATAAATAAGTATCATGTAAGCACTGGAACATTAGATGCATTTCGTAAAGGAAACAGTGTGACAATAAATACATTACATGACCTTTGTAAGATACTCGATTGTGATATACAGGATATAGTAACCTTTAGACCAGAAAAATGACCTCGCAAACAAAGGTCATTTTTATTTTATTAAAATGCTATTGTAATCATCTGGTTCACTTAGCTGTTGCTTATCATTGAGTTTTGCATTATCAGCTATTATTTTTATAACCTGTTCATATGTAAATCATCATTTTTCTTTAGATTCAATGGTATTATCATAAATCACAAGGTTGTGAAGCTCGTTCATAGTCAAATATAGCTCACAATATAAGAGTTATCTCTTGTGTTGAAAATAAATATGATGAGGTATACTGATTTATATCGCTTGTTAGAGTTTATTTAAGATATTTAAGCATACCTGAAGAAAGGTACATTACTTATGTCAATAGGGACAAACCAATGGTGTCTTAGTACGTTAAGCATCAATTAGGGCAGAGTTTATTAGTCGGTGATGCATGTAGCTTTGATTCCCGCACGCGTCATCAATGTACCCTATATCACGCATAAATTTGCATATTTTTCTAAGCGTTAATAATACCTTTAAGCTGTCATGAATTATCTATCTCAATCAAATAATAAAAGTGAAGCTTATTTGCCTTCTATACCTTATCATAGCTATGCTATAATAAAGATACACAAAGAAGTATCCTTATAATTACCTGAATACGATATGAATGAGTGAAAAGCGAGGGAGTTGTGCATGAAAAATGTCTATCAAAAATTTATATGCGCTGTGATTTTAATATGTTCACAAATATATATGCTGCTGTATGATGTAAAAGCTTCATTCGGTCTGATGGATTTATTTATCATATGTCTTTTCTACTATTTGCTCATGAAAAGAAAGATTGTCTTAAAGGATTATGTTGCATACGTGGGGCTGCTTGTGACCGGTATTGTACTATGCAGTATGTTTCATCCATCCAACATTTTAAGAACCGGTATTACAATGACCCTTGCACAGATATTTTTCATTGTAAGCAGTTATTTTGTGTATTGCAAAAAGCAGAACAAGGATCGTTATATAAAAAATGGTTTTATCCATAACGAGCATGATTAAATGTTTTTACCTTTCAATTGCAAGGATTATATCCTTTTCCCTTCAAATAAAGCATGCAAGAGGATGCTGTTATCTTATGATACGGAAACCTCTAATGTCTCTCTGGCTTTTTAAACAGAGAAATGACCATACACGGTAATACCTGCCGGCTTAGCATACAGCAGAAACGGAATGTATGATATAATACAGGGGAATTGAAATAGTGAGGTATTTATATGAATAGAAATTATCCAAAGATTACAATAAGCGAAGAAGGAGAAAAGTGGCTGGACAACGGACAGATGTGGATGTATAAGAATAATGTTGTTAAGCTTGCTGAGGAAATAGAAAACGGTGCACTTGTTGACATCGTAACAACCAAGGATCGCTATCTTGGAACCGGCTTTCTGTCCAGAAACAGTCATATCACTGTAAGAATACTGTCAAAGGATACAGCAGATACATTTGACAGAGCATTTTTCAAAGAAAGAATCCAATTTGCGTATGCGTTTCGCAAAACGCTGGAAAGTAAGAATATAACCAACTGCCGCCTGATTTTCGGAGAAGCCGATCAGCTTCCCGGTCTTACAGTGGATCGCTATAATGATATTCTGGTATCACAGATCAGCTCCTATGGACTGGAACAGCGAAAGGATATGCTGTATGAGGTGCTGCTGGAAGTATTAAGAGAAGACGGACAGGATGTAAAAGGAATTTACGAACGCAATGATATCAGGGTGCGTGCCAAGGAAGGTCTGCCTCTGGAAAAGGGATACTGGAAGCAGATGAAGCTGCCAACCACAACCATCATTGATGAAAACGGATTAAAGCTTCATGTGGATGTTGAAAACGGACAGAAGACCGGATATTTTCTGGATCAGAAAGCCAACCGTGTTCTGCTTCGTGAAATGGCACATGGAAAACGTGTCATGGATTGCTTTTCGCATACCGGCGGCTTTGCATTAAATGCGGCGTATGGAAATGCCAGTCAGGTTGTCGCTGTCGATGTATCGCAGACTGCATTGGATCAGGCATATGCCAATGCAAAGCTGAATCATCTTGAAAACAGGATTTCTTTTGTGAAAGCGGATGTGTTCAAATACCTGGATACCTGTAAAGAGGGACAGTTCGACATTATTGTGCTGGATCCCCCTGCCTTCACAAAATCCAGAAGAACGATTGACCATGCTTACAGCGGCTATAAACGCATTAACAAACAGGCTATGATGCTGTTGGGAAGAGGCGGCTATCTCATCACCTGCAGCTGTTCCCGTTTTATGGAAATAGAAAATTTTGAAAAGATGCTGCGTGAATCTGCACAGGAAGCAGGAGTCACCCTGAAGCAGGTATCCGTTACACAGCAGAATCATGACCATCCTATCCTATGGACAATGGAAGAAACCTCGTATCTGAAGTTTTATATTTTCCAGATTGTTTAAAAATAGTTACTGATATTCGAACATGAAGGGCTGAGTGCTGATGAAGACGAAAACAAACGACATATGCATGTTTCTCTTACTGACTTTTCTCATGCCCTTCTTTTTTGTATTGTGTCAGCGATATACCGGGCTTCCTGTATTACAGCTTCTGTTTTACGGACTGGAAGCAGCCTCTCCCAGTATCGCCGCTCTTCTCGTTCTATCGAAGAACAGACAGCTCCTGAGTTTTTTTAAGAAGAATTTCAAAGGCTGGAAATCTGGCACCGCACTCCTATTCCCCTGCGTGTTTTCCCTTGCCCCCATGCTGCTCGCAAGGCTGTTCGCAGGTTCTTCTTCATCTGGACATTTTCTGAATTATGATCTGCAGTTTATTGTCATTGTATGGGCATTTTTTGCAGAGGAAATCGGATGGCGTGGATACTTACGATCTTATTTGAGAGAACGTATGGAAAAGGAATGGCATGTCCCTGTCAGTATCGGTATCATCTGGTTTCTCTGGCATTATCATTATTTCTATCAAAATGGCATAGAGGTCCCTCTGCTTTCCTTCTTCATCGGCTGTATCGCAGAAAGCTTTGTATATGAGTATCTGCTTCAGTGGAGTGAGGGAAATCTTTTATCCTCGATGACATATCATTTCTCATGGAATCTCTGCATCCACCTGTTTGCCATCAATCCTGCGGATAATGCAGGAAATGAATTTCCTTATATCCTCATGACACTGTTTGAGGTGAGCATGGTGCTGTTGTTGCTTGCTCACGATAAAAGCAGGCATATGCACAAACTGCCTACGAAATAATAAAAAGGGAAGTCCACATTATCAGGTACAGTATCTGCGATTCACATACATTCGCAGATGCTGAGAAGGTGACATGATGGATTTCCTTTTTCATATCTGTATTTATTGCTCTTCTGTTCGCTGATATTCCAGAATATCACTTGGCTGGCAATTCAGTACCTCACATATTTTATCGAGGGTTGAAAACCGAATGGCTTTTACCTTTCCCCGCTTTAAATTCGAAAGATTAACATTGGAGATTCCTACCTGATCTGCCAGCTCATTCAATGAAATTTTTCGATCTGCCATGACACGGTCGAGTCTTAATATGATAGCCATAATTCACCTCCTAGAGAATCTGATCCACTTCATTTTGCAAGCTATACCCATATCGGAACACCTTTGCAATACCGATAATCGCTAACCCCGGTAACACCTGTACACCGATATCGAAAATTTGAAACAGTATAAGCCTTGGATATAAATTAACCTGATTCAAACCCAGAATGCAGATGATAAACAGACCCTGTATAACAGGAAGGATACAATAGAGAATAGCGAAGCACTGTAACCAGTTTATCATATTCGTCTGAAAAGGTCGATGAATTGAGTTTCTCTGAAAGATGTATACGGCAAGAATTAAAATAACAATTTGTATAAGCTCAGCTAGTAAACCGACAGCAACTTCCATCAGAGCTGCCGCTTTATCTGAAATAAGCCCTACGCTCATGAGCACATTGCTCAAGCTTTTCCCGGTAACCTGAATAATTTGCTCCCGCGGCAGGTTTGGCTCGAAGCAGGATTCCGGAGATATGCAGATGGTATAAATTGTATATAGTCTTAAGCTGATTATGATGATTCCGCATACGACGAGACAGTACAGCAATACCTTCATAAGTCTATTCTTATTTTTTCTCATAGTCCTGTCCCCTTATATTGTTTCATCAAGCTCATGCTGCAAAGCTGCCCCATACATCCAGACATGTATAAGACACCATAATGCTCCCAGCATGATCAGGCTTTCAAAAAGATTACGAACAACATCGAAAAATAGGCTAGACCAATCAATTGGCGGCTGGTATATCAGAGCCAGAAGAAATTCCAGGAAGACTAAAAGGAAACGAAAGCCTGCCAGCAGCAGTATACTGATCTTTAATTTTTTCAATATATCTGTTAAAAACGGTGTTGTCTTTGCGGCTTCCTTTACTGCCTGTATACCCCACAGAAGCAAAAGAGCATATATGCTGGCATTTGTAATTGCAAGCAGGGAGTCAAAAACAGCATAAAATCTGCTGGAAAAGAGTCCGCTTTCTGCCAATAGACGAGCCAGCGTTACAACATTGTTGACCTCCCATGGAATAAAGCGCAGACTTTGCTCCGGCACTTGATAGAGTTCAATTATTCTCAAGCATTGAAAAACAATGGATACAGCCACACCACTCAGCATGAATCTCAGTATCCAGAGAAACGTCGTATGCTTCCAATTTACAGGTTGTTTCAGTTTCATAGGAACACCTCCATCTAATTACATTCTAGCATAGTTTTTATATTTTACAATATATTTTTATCGTTTATCATTAAATATTATATCTTAAACATGAATATTAAGTTTAAAGCACCTGTTGCATCCAAAATAAAAACTACGCCGCTTTGCGTCTCATTATGATATGATATAATCATGCTTAGGAAAAGAGATTTGCATATGCTGGAATACCGTTATGACACACAGCTGCTGATTGAAGGAAATGATTTATGTGAGGATTCCATACACGATTATTTTATGGAGAATTTTCAAGGAAATTGCCTGCTTGCTGTTGGAGATGCTGAGCTCATCAAAATCCATTTTCATACGAATACACCTTGGGATGTGCTAAAATATTGCGCTACCCTTGGGGAAATCTATGATATTGTAATTGAGGACATGGATCGTCAGTCCAGAGGCTTGAAGGGCTAAGACTTCCTGATACTGGAAACCGAAATATTATTTTTGGTTTCCATCCTTTTTTTATGACTTTAATTGCATGAAAATTGATTTTATAACTTGCAAAAACAAAATACCTATGGTATTATAATTAAGCATTTAAGAAATGCCTTAATAGCTCAGTTGGTAGAGCATCCGGCTGTTAACCGGCAGGTCACAGGTTCAAGTCCTGTTTAAGGCGCCATGATAACAGGTAACCCCATGAATAATGGGGTTTTTTATACTTCCAGTAAAAACTGACAACCCTATTCTGTCAGCTTCCTCTTGCATACAACACCCTGTTGACCTAAAAAGGGCTGTTCTTTCCTGACAATAGTTTCCATATTCCTATTGGATACGATAACTAAACAGCTCTCTGCATCTTCACAATCGATGATTGCCTGTAAGAAATGAATGTTTTATAATGCCTCAAATCATGAACAAATATCACATTGAAAGTGTATATCTTTCTTCTGCAGAGGCTGAAAAAAGGTCATGTTACCGCCTACTTATAAGCTTAAACAGCCATTCCTTTACAGTATGCAGAATCCTTTGTTCAAAACAGCAGGACCCTCACATGCATATACATTCTTATTCTGAATATCTGGAGTAAAAAGTACAGAAAAGGGAAGACCCGCGTTACTGTCAACGACATTTGCAGGACTTCCCTATTTTAGCTTCCAACATAGCTGCTAAGCAGCACTTCTTCTATACCAGATCAATCAGCTCATTCATGATACAGTGGTGAATATTCAGTGTTTTGCTTTCTGTTTGAAATTGTACCTGCATCATGCCTTCGCTGATTTTCATAATGCGGCCTTCTCCAAGCGTGGCATGTGTAATCCGCATACCGCGACGCAAGCCACCCTCTCGCAGCTTTTTCGGCTGTGCTACAGGTCGCTCCCCTGCCACCTTTGCTTCTTCTTCCTTTGGCGCATGCAGCTCATATATGAATGGAGATATTTCCAGACGTATTACATCACAGCGCTTGCTTGTAAAAAACTCCAGCTGATGCTTGGCTCTGGTGATCCCAGTAAAAAACAAACGGCGTTCCAGTTGAAGCTCTTCCTCCTGCAGACCGGCTTTTGGAAAAGTCGATCCCAGACAATCCAGCAGTGCCACACGACTGAATTCCATACCTCTGGCAGAAGCTACACTGCGAATCTGGATACGGCTGATTGGCTCACACAGGAATTCCCCCATTTCCCGCAGACGATTCAGGAACTGTGCCGGATCACTGTAGCGAGCAGCAATCACGCGCAGGGCCAGCAGATTGGAATCATTCATCAGGATATTCGCCTTCAGCAGACGTGCCCGATACCCCAGCTTGTCCAGAATAAAGGTAATCATCGTGTGTGTTTCCAATGTGGAGGCAGTTCGGATATTCTCCATGGAAGCCGCCAGCTTTTTCTTTCCGGCAGCTCGATAGCTGCTTTCCATCATCGCCTGGTAGACATCCACATGCTCATCATCCCGCAGACGCTGCGCAACCTCCAGCAACACCTTTTTTGAAATATCAAAGCCAAGCTTCTCATATACCTCATAAAAGGCACGCATATCCTTTGGATCGATCAGAAGCTCAATGATATTACATAGATCCTTGACAACCGGCTCCTGCAAAAACTTTTTTACGCTTCCATGCAGGTGAAACGGCACCTGATGCTGCATGAACAGCTCCACAAGAGGCATCGCCATTGCGCCGTCACGATACAGGAAGGCAATATCACTTTCATCCTCTACCACCATGCGCATCGCATACTCATACATCCGCTCCAGCTGTGCAAAGCCCTTGAATTTCACCTCGCAGGTTTCCTCACTGCTGCAGCTCATAGCTGTCTCATTCTTATAATAAAACTCATTTGCCAGAGCGTTGATGGTCTGATTATTGCGCCAGTTTCCCTCCAGCTGTTCAATGCGCGCCTGCACATATGCTTCCGAAAAGCTGTCCAGTGCCTGCGGATACGCCGCCTTATCAAAATCCAGACACTGATCACGATCTGCCAGCATCATCATCTGACAATCCGATGAAAACAGCAGCTTGATGATGACATGGGCAACAAAGGAGAGCTCCTGTGCATCATCGATATGCACATACTGATACCGGGAGGAAAAGGTCTGCAAAACGGCCGGTGTACTCATTAAAATACGGGCGCATTCACACAGAATATCATCCTGATCATAAATATTGCGCTCATTCTTAAATTTATCATAAGCCTTTAGAAAAGCCGGAAAATCAATTCCCTCAAAGCTGATAGAAGCAATTTCACGCTCACTCATCATCATAGTACGGCAGGTGCTGATCTGCCGCATCAAACGGCGCAGCTGTACACCGGTAAGCTCCATTGCAAACATATCCTTGATCAGACGGCGAACCACCTTCTCCATATCACGATACGCCTTACAGGATTCCCGCTGTATCATTTTATCATGGAAGCGGATAATCCGATAAGCAAAGCTGTGCATATCCACAAAGGAAGGCATCCGTTCATCATCACAGTATAGATAGCGGTAATCCTTCGCCATTCTCTTTGCAATGGCAGGATCATGCACAATATTCAAAATAGCTGACGGTTCCACCTCTTCAACCTTCATTAGATACGCATTACGGGCTAATAAAAGGAATGTTTTACCACTCCCTGTTGTTCCATTAATCAGAAGAGGATGCTGCAGCTCACAACACAGCTCCTGCTTTTTTTCATCCAGTTCTACGTTATATTCCTTCAGTAATTCATTCATATCCATACATTCACCACTCACTTCTCAACGATTCATAATTATACCTTAAATTCTCCCCAAATACTAACCTTTTTAAAACTTTTTCCTACTTTATTTACATTATTTACCTTGTAACCTCTTACACTCCACAGGGAGCAGAAACTCCACTTTTATGCAAGAGAAATGCACTCCTTTTTCCAATTCCTTCCATCAGCGTCTGGGAAAGGGATCATAGGAATAACCCAGATAATTCAGAATTCCGATATAGATGGAAAAAGCAAACAGATACTGGTCATTCAACAGCTTTTCGGCATCCTGAAGATTGGAAAGATACGCCAGCTCCACCAGAATTGCCGGCATGCTTGTACGCCGCAGAACATAAAGGGATGGATTGGTCCGCACCTGATTGTAGCGTGTTCCCACCAGATCGACAATGGATTCCAAAACATTGACGCCCAGATCGTAAGCAGTGGAATTCTCCCGGTATACATACACCTCCGAGCCGTTGATTGCAGGATTCGGATTGGAGTTGACATGAATACTGACAAAATAATCTGCCGGCCATGCATTCGCCTCATCTACTCTTGCTCGCAGACTGCTCGCCTGATCATAGCCAAGCACTGTATCCGGAAATGGTCTGGATACCTTTACTTCAAAGCGCTGATCTGCATAGAGAAAGCCTGCAAGATAGATTCCCACCCAATAGGTGACCTCCGATTCCACAACCCCGTTACCACTAGCCCCCGCATTGATATTCCCCGGGTTATGCCCCTGATCCACATAGATTCTTACCGCCATGAAACTACCTCCTTTTTGGACATACTATGTAAAAAAACGTACAGGGTTCCTCACAGGTAAATATTTTCCCTTCCTTTGTTTAGGAAAATTTAATAAAAAAGCGGTTGGCTTTTACAAAATATACAGTATAATAAACCTTGATACGAAAGGAAGGTACTTCATAGTGGTATTAAACTTTATTCGAGGCTTCTGTATGGCGCTGGCAGATAGTGTTCCCGGAGTTTCCGGAGGAACGATTGCATTTCTGCTCGGCTTTTATGATAAATTCATCGGTTCACTGGATGCACTGATGAGCGGTAATATGCAGCAGAAAAAAGAGGCGGTCATCTTTCTGCTGAAGCTGGGAATCGGCTGGATCGTCGGCTTCCTGATGGCGGTATCTGTGCTCGCCAGCATCTTTCATACACAGATCTATGCCATATCCTCTCTGTTTATGGGATTTATTCTGTTCGCGATTCCAATCGTGATTCGGGAAGAAAAGAAAAACATGAGACTCAATGCAGCAAGCATGATAGCGCTTCTTGTCGGTATCGCCGTCGTTGCATTGATCACCTATTTCAATCCGGTCGCAGGCAGCGGCTCCAGTGTCAATCTGGCTCAGCTGGATATCGGTTTGATCGTCTATGTCTTTATTTCTGCAATGTTTGCGATTTCCGCAATGGTTCTGCCGGGAATCAGCGGTTCCACTCTGCTGCTGATTTTTGGGCTGTATGTACCGATTATCTCTGCAATCAAGGCATTGATGGGATTTGATTTCTCCTATGTACCGATTTTGTTTGTCTTTGGATTGGGAATCATAACCGGTGTGATTACCGTTGTACGGCTGATTAAGTTTGCACTGGATAAGCACCGCAGTATCATGGTCTTTCTGATTATCGGTATGATGCTCGGCTCTTTCTATGCAATTATCATGGGACCGCAGACACTGGAAACTCCACAGGCCCCACTCAGCCTTGAAACCTTTGAAATTCTCTGGTTCATTATCGGCGGTGCCATCATCTTCGGACTTCAGAAAATGAAGGATATCAGTGAGAAATAAGCTTATACAGGACAGCAGCTGCTGTTCTTTTTTATATTGCTTCTGTATTTTTCAGACAAGTCCTATCCTTTGTGCTATCATAACAGTATATGGAAAAGAGTGATACGATGGAGATAATACATATAAGCAAGTCCTTTGGAAGCAATGTGGTTCTGCAGGACGTTTCGCTGCAGCTGATACCCGGAAAATGCATTGCGATCTGCGGACACAACGGCTGCGGAAAAAGCACCCTTTTGAATGCTGTGGCAGGCTTTTTACGAATCGACAGCGGAGAGCTACAGCTTAAAAACGCTGTTCTGCAGTATATACCGGATCATTTTTTCACGACCCGCATGAATGCCCGTGATTTTCTGATGCATATGGGTGCCATACAGGGAATGGATGCTGATGCAGCACTGGCTGTCATTCGGGAATATACGCATAAATTTTTTATGGATGACCTGTTGAAAACACCGATGCACTATCTTTCAAAGGGAAGCCTGCAAAAGGTGGCAGTGATACAGGCACTGCTGCAGACCCCTGATATTCTGTTGATGGATGAACCACTTAACGGACAGGATATCGCTTCCCAGAGGGTCTTCGTCGAACTGATGGAGGCACTGAAGAAAAAAGACGTATGTATCCTAATGGCCGTGCATGAGCAGCGCCTGATCAAGGAGGTGGCAGATATCGTATATGAGCTGCATGATGGTGTGTTGCGTTTGATGGCTTCACTTCCTGTCATGGAACAGGTCTATGTGCGTTTCAGCAGACAGCAGGAGGAAAAGAAGCTTGTGTGTGCAAGAGAGGAAAGCGATGCCTGCATTCAGCGGTATCTGATGCAGGGCTGGCATCTGGAGGAGCTTCGGCATGAAAACAATCTTTGAATTAAACCGATACTATATACGCAGAACCCTGACCTCAACCAGGCTGGTTATGCCGCTGGTGGTTACCGTTGTCTTCTGCGGTATCTTTTATAATGAGAACGGAATCAATCCCTACAGCAGCTTTGCGGCAACCATCTTGCTGACCTTCGCCATCATGGGCTGGATCGTACATTCCCTGCAGAAGCAGGAAGCCCTGGAGGAACAGATATTGATTTTACAAAGCAGGGGAAATGAACTGCTGTATTACGTCAGCCGTCTGTTTTTCTTTTTGCTGTGCGATTTGTTTTTCAGCTTCCTCATCCTCCTTATCCCCTGTCTGTTTTATCTGATCAACGGGGCAGCCTTTACACTGTATCCCATCCGGGCGGATATGCTGTTCGGATATTTCGACCTGCATGTCAGTGCCGGCCTGTGCGGTGGGATGATGATTTCGCTGCTGCACCCGCGTATTGTTTCCAACCAGAAGCTGGCGCTGCCCCTTGCCTGTATGCTCATCATAGCAGCCATGACGTTTTCCGCACTGCTGCAGGATATGCAGCTGCCAGAAATATTTGCCTGTGTATTTCCTCCGGTTTCCGATATCAGTATCCAAAGTGCAAAATGGACACAGGTGCCCATGAGGGAAACAGGCATATACACATTGCAGATGCTGCTTTATGCTGCTGTTTATGCAATCGTGCAGGTACGAATACTTATGAAACGAAAATTCGGATAAAACCTTGCTTTATTACCAGATATTTTCAAAGCTGATTCAAAAAAAAGAAAGGCTCACTTGGTCTCTTTCTTACTTTAGGGTATATGAAAAAGGGAGAATTCATTTTCTATTGATAAAACCCATCATGTTGAATCTCCCTGTTTTATGTTTATCCACAATCGAGAAAGAATCCTCACTTGCAGACCTTCCTTTCTTTCTCACCTATCAGCACTACGACTTCATAAAATACTTCAATCGCCGCTGCAAGCCCTCCAGCTCCTCTTCTGTCTTTAAAATACAGAATATCCGCTCGGGATGCTCCCTGCTTTCCACAATGGAAATCATATCCCCTCTTTGCAGGGCAAGACCAGCTTCTTCAAAAAAACGCTCCAGACGCTCTCTTGTATTCTCGTAAAGCTCTGTATAATACAACACGGAGGGAGAGGTTCTCGGACTTCCAAACACACGCTGCATGGCCGCATAGGTTGTCAGCCAGACATTCCCGCTCTTTTTAATTTCGTGCGGCTCAAACCGTCCGCGCTCCACTGCCTTGCGAATGGTTTTTCCATCCGCCAGTCCCCATTTGTCCGCTGCCTCTGTAAATGTCAGCACCTCATCCAGATTGATCATACCTTCACTCCTATCAACTTGCATATCTACACTGCCCGCTTACTTTGCTACAGAAATATCCGTCTTCATCTTTGTCTTTTCCTATTATACGATAAATTCAGGGGCTTGTATATATTGACTGAATACGCTTTCCTTTTTTCAAATATCGTGATACAATAATGTCGCTAGATAGCGACACAAAGGAGGAGCTTATGTTACGAATGGTTATCTGTTGCGGTGGGGGCATGTCTTCCAGTGTAATTTCTGTACAAATCAAAAAAGCCATTGAGGACAAGGGGTGGGAGGATGAAATATCGGTGGCCTTCATGCCACTCTTGTTTCTCGTAAAGCATCAGGAGGAATTTGATATTGCGATGCTCTGTCCGCATACCATGCACCATGCTCAGGAAATGGCAAGAAAAAATGAAATTCAGCTTCCCATGTATGTAATCCCTGCACGTCTGTATGGTTCCATGAATTTGGAATACCTGCGTGAGGATGCAGAGGATATTCTGAAAATCTATGCCGAAACAAAAGAGAATCCACTGCATTTCCCCGGAGAAAAATTTCTGGAGGTCAAGCGAAATACCTCCCATCGCCGCTGGATCAAAAAGCATCCGCAGGCAGTGCAGGACTGACTCTGAGCATTGTACAATCACACAAAAAGAATGGCAGCCTGTCCGACATGCAATCGGTGTGGTGCTGCCATGATTTTCTGAAATCAGAAGCTTTCAGCTGCATCGCAATCTGCAGCGAAAGAGCTTCTTTTTTTCTATACAGATTTATTTCTTTCCCTGATAATGCTTCTGCAGAACGTATCGGCTTCTAGTCGTTTACGATACTTTTCTGTTTATACAGGGTGATGATGATTTCAAACAGCAGCGCTGTCATAAAGATTGCCAGTACACACAGCCCCACGGTACCATAACCGCCGCTTCGTTGATAGGAATTCAAAATGGAGCCAATCGTCCCCGGAACACCTACAGCAGGACCGATGATCACCGCAGCTGCGAAATTCATTTCACTGCGCATGGCAATCCAGGATAAAAGCTTTGTAAAGGATACCGGGATGACAGCACTCCATACGATCTGCCACCAGCTTCCTCCACTTGCCTTCATCGCCTCCATCGCACCAGGATCTACCTCCTCAAAGGCTTCGGAATACGATTTGATGAAGTAGGCGACACTGTGAAAACTCATCCCCACAATGGCTGTGGTAGCTGTTAACCCGAAGCCGGAAATAAAGATCAGCACCCAGATAATTGTCGGCACGGCACGAATCAGCCCTGCAAAACCGCGTACCATACTGCACACCCATGGATGTGAAAGATTCCGGGCTGCCATAAGTCCCAGCAGGAATCCGATACATGCTCCGATAATCGTCGTGACAAAGGCAAGTGCTATTGTATTGATCAGACTGGTGAATACCTCAATCGCCGTTTTCTGTGTAACGGCAGTGAAATCCAGAAAGCTGCTTAAATACGTGGCAATCAGCTGCGGCCGTACCTGATCCCATCGATAGGGGCAGATGAACAGGATAAAATAGAGAAAGACAAAAGCAAAGACAAGCACCACACTCCGTGACAACAGGCGCGAGGTATCTTTTCTGCGCAGGATATAGCGTCCCTTTTTCTTTTTTTTCAGCGTCGGGGCGGCAGGAGAGGTCAGCGTATATGTTTCCATTAGATAATCCTCTTTCTAATCTGTGCAGATATTTGATCCGTGATAATCACCGTGATTATAATCAGCAGAATGCAGGATGCCATCAGCTGATACCCCGTATAGCCGATATACAGTCCTCCCTGATAAATACTCATCAGATACCCGATACCGCCCCCCGCAAGCATTCCGACGACCGTAGCACTTCGGATATTGTTTTCCGCCGCGTACAGTGTCCAGGAAATCAGAGACGGCATGGTTTCCGGAATCACAGCATGAACGACAATCTGCCAGTAATTGGCACCGGTTGCCTCCAGAGCCTTGATACAGCTGGCATTTGTTTCGTCGATGGAATCCGCAAAGGAACGGGTTAAAAAGCCATAGGAGATAATACACAAGACGAGGAAGCCGAGAAAATCACCGTACCACAGCAGTGGCAGAAGCAGAACCGCCCAGACAGCCTCCGGAATATTTCTGGTCAATGACGCAAGAGCGCGGACCAGATATTTCAGAACCCGGTAACGGGAGGTTTTGCTGGAGATAGCCAGAGAGGAGAAGAAGGCAAGAAGCATGCCGACAAACGCTCCGGCAATGGATATCACAACGGTAATCCAAAGCTGATACAGCTGTTCCCGCAGCTGTGAAAAGTCCATTGGAAGATACGTTTTTGTAAAGCGCACAACGGATACCTGAAAGTTCGCAAGAATGAGACCCCAGTCAATTTCCAGACGCCAGGTACACAGTGCCAGCAGAGCAATGGTGACAGCAGCATACATGCCCAGGGACCGTCTTTTTTTCGTAAAATAGCTCATGCCTTCACCTCCTCCACCTTACTGATCAGCTCATTCATAGGGACTCCGTAAATCTTTTCAATTACATCACTTCCCAGCTCCTGCGGTTTTCCATTGAAAACAATGCTTCCCTGATGCATACCGATAATGCGGTCCGAATAATGCAGGGCAACATCCACCTGATGCAGATTCACAATGCAGGGAATCCTCATGTTTGTGGTAATCGCCTTTAAATGCTCCATAATCACCTTGCTTGACTGCGGGTCCAGAGAAGCAATCGGTTCATCGCAAAGCATAATTTTCGGATTCTGAAGCAAAGCCCGCGCAATCCCGACACGCTGCTTCTGTCCGCCGGAAAGATCACAGCATTTATCATACAGCTTATCTCCCAGTCCCAGCATTTCCAAAAGCTTTGCGGCCTGCTCGATATCCTTTTGCGAATACATTCCCAGCGTACTTTTCCATGTCGGATAATAGCCAAGTCTTCCATGAAGTACATTCTCCAGAACATTCAACCGATAGACCAGATTGTAGTGCTGAAAAATCATACCGATATTCCGGCGGATATCCTTGATCTGCCGTTTATTTGCACACGTTACCTCATAATTGAGAAACTGAATGCTGCCCTCGCTCACATCAATCATCCGGTTGATACAGCGCAGCAATGTACTTTTCCCTGAGCCGCTTGGTCCGATCACCGAGATCAGCTCACCCTCATGCACTTCAAAGCTGGCATAACGCAGGGCCTGAACCGCATTGTCTTCATATGTCTTTGAAACATTTTGAACACGTAATATATCACTCATTCACGATACCACCTTTTCTTTTTTATACCACATGGTTATTGTACCCCGGGTTTGCCTGTTGTGTGTTAAGCGGCTGTTAAGCCTTCGTAATCCTTCCTTTAACGAAGAAAGGCATCGTGTTTCCTTTTCCCATACTGTCTGTTGTATGCATTCCCTTCATCTGTAAAACAGCATTGACATCTGCGGTTTATGAAAAAGAGAATCCGGCGCGATTGATGTATACAATAGCATTGGATTCCCTTTTTTCAATTTGATTTCATATCCCCCATAAGGAGCATACCTTTTGTGTACGCCTACTGATCCTTATACATATCCAGAATAAACTGATAGCGGGAAACATCGGTTTTGAAGAATTTGAAGGTCGCAGGATCCTCTTCTGCCTCAAAGAAGAAGCCCTTTTCCTGATCGAAGAAATCCTTGTTTTTTGCGGTATCCGCTGTCAGGTTTACAAAGTGATCCGTCAGCTTACTGATTTCCTCTTTATTCAGTGCCGAGGTATTTACCCAGAGCGGTCCGTTTGGAACAAAGGTCGTATCCAGTATATCCAGCTGATCCTTAAAGCTGTCGCCATACGTACAGCAGAAAGCACCGGCATATACCTTGTCATTCACCAGCAGCTGAACTGCCCCCTGATGATCTCCTCCGTTTTGCACCTCGGAGAAAACACCTCCATCAGCCGCATTCTTAATATTAATCTGTTCTTTTTTGGACACGGTTTTATCACCATCCGGGCCAAACAGCTTCCAGAACGCCGTTGTTGGTACCAGACATCCGGAGGTAGAGGTCGGAGATACAAATCCGAAGGATTTTCCCTTCAGTGATTTCAGCTTTTCATCCCGACTCATTCCCTGAAAATCAGCCGCATGCTTTTTGTTTGTCGCAATATAGGCATTATAACCACTCTTTTCCGGATCGCCGTTTGGTCCATAGGACAGTATCGGCTGGATCTTATCATCCTTCATATAGGAAGCCGCAAACGTTGCCCCGCTTTCCCATGCAATCTGTGCAGTTCCGGATACCATTGCCTCCATAACCGCATTGTAATTGTCCAGCTTTGCGATTTTCACATTGTAGTTATCGCCCAAAGCCGCCTGTACCTCTTCCTTCAGCATATGAAAAGCCTCACTGCTGCGTTCTGCATTTTCATCCTCATTCGGCAAAAAGGCAATTGTAATATCCTTTTTCTCCCCGGTACCGCTGTTATCCTTTCCAGAGCTGCAGCCAGCCAGCATACTGCAGGATAAGAGCGCTGCCATGCATAGATTCACCATCTTTTTCATCACTGATTCTTCTCCTTTTATCATTTGTTCATGCTTTCTCAGCACATGCATATGATAAGGCTTTTTTGCGGTAAATTTGTGAATGCCGGGTAAACAAATTGTTATATTTCCAACAATCACAGACGGAAAATGAACTTATCTCCCCGATAGATAATGGTGGATAGCTCCAGTATCTCCTTTGTTTTACAATCTCTGCTTACGCCCTTCAGCATGAGACAGGGTACGATTCCACTGACCTTCATGTAGAGACGCTCATCCGTATTCAGTGTGGAAATGGTTAGCTGTGTATCCTCAGTGGCGATATCCTGAATACCCCTGCCTTGAAAATACGCATACAGGCTCGGATTTTTCTGAAGACATTCCCTGATGTTTGGAAAGCTTTTTTCCCGCACATAGGAAATATGCATTGCCGCTGGCATATGATCCAGATATCTAAGCCGTTTCACACAGAGGACAGGCTCTCCCTGCACCACCGCTAAGCGCTCATGAATATCCTTGTGCCAGGCGATGCGCTCACAGCTTAGCAGGCGTGTAGAAAAGCGGCCTGCCAATGGACTCATCTTCATGGAAAAGCTGTCTGTGGAGGACAGTACAAGCTCCACCTTCTCCAGATATCCCGCATAGTAATTGCCCTTTCCCTGCCGAGAGTATACATAGCCCATTTCCTTTAAGCGGTCATAGGCCTTTCGCACTTCGATTCTTGTCAGCTCAAAACGCTGTGCCAGCTCATGCTCGCTTGGAAGACGCTCATCCTTTTTATATGTCTGCTTCTGCATGTTCTCCAGAAGGTAATCCACCACCGGTTCCCAGCTTGTCATCATAACTTCACCTCCCTGATAGTTTATCATGGCATCAGTGCAAACATCATCATTTTACAAAATCTTAACCCTATGCAAACAGAAGAAAAACAAAATGCTTTGATAAGTCTGATTACGAACTCTAAAAGCTCCTATTTCAAGCCGGAATGTGCTCTATAGATACAAACAGAAAAAAGAGGCCTTCTTCCTATATGATAGAAAGAGAAACCTCCTGTTCACAGCCGCTATACAATGATGTTCAATATCCCTGATTCTTCAAAATCTGAGTTATCTGTTCTTTTTTATCGATTGAAAAATTCAGTGTGCCGTAATGAACACCCAGCTCATAATACAGCTGCAGACAGCCATCTTGTTCCTTCTGTGTGATGAGCTTCCCCGGCTGCAAAGGAATTCTTCTTCCGTCCACATACAGGTTGTGCTGTGAGATGCCGCTTCTTCTCATTCCATACAGAATACCAAGTGCCATCAGGATGATCCCATACTGCAGCCGCCTCTCATCGTACAGATTTAAAATGCCAAGTAACAGAAAGGCAGCACAGAAAATATAATTCAATTTCTTATAAACAGCATACACTGTCTCTTCCTGATGCATACGGTACCAAAGGCGCAGTGCCCACAGCAGCATCAAAAGCACCATCGCCAGAAAGGCATACATGATATATTCCAATGACAACGCCTCTAATCTTTTTGCTTTACCATTTTCATGATATGTTTAAGCTTCACGGAATTACCGTAGGACAGCGTACCTCTGCGATACAGTCTGGCACCAATAAGTCCCATGGCGACCGTAGTAGCCGCAAGCAGAGCCAGAGATATCACGATTTCCATTGTGGATACACTTCCCATCGCCACATTGATAAACATGCACATCCAGGAAGAGAACGGCACATAGCACATGATTTTGGCAAGCAGCGTATCCGGATTCTGTAGCGTGATAAAGCTGATGATGAAGACTGCGATTATCAGAAGCTGAATCGGCATAGTGGCACCGTTGACCTCTTCCACCTTGGAGCACAGAGCTCCGATTGCGCCAAACAGGAAGCTGAACAGCAGATAGCCCAGAATACCAAACAGGGCAAAGGTAACCAGCACCAGACCAGGGATATCCAGGAATTTATCCAGCATATGATCCCATACATCCGCATTCAGCTGATAGGCAATCAGGAAGGAGCCAAGCATAATGGCTGTCTGTACGACACCGGCAATCGCCCCCGCAATAACCTTACCGAAAATCAAAGCATTCGGTGAACAGCTCGTTGTCAGTATTTCAATTGCACGGTTGCTTTTTTCACTGGCCACACCGACACCGATCTGATTGCCGTAAATCAGAATCATCATGTACAGCACCAGAATCAGCACATAGGTATAGAAATAATTGTTCATACCGTCCGTTCCCAATACCGTCGTATCCGAAATGACCTCTGTTTGATAAATCGCCTGAACCTTACCTGCATCATACTTCAGCTTTGCCAGCTCACTTGCCTGATACTGCTGTTGAAGCAGTGTTTTAAAGCGTGAGGAATTCGCATCATTCAGGGAGGAATTATTCACATAATATTGGAAGCTCGTCGGCGTTTTCACCTCAAAGCCGGCATCTGCCTCACTTTTCTTCACCTTTTCCTCTACCTCGGATAAGGAATTGGCATAGGAAATCTGAAATTCAGGGAAGTTCTTTTCCGCCAGCTCACGGTTTTTCAAAATACCGCTTCCATCATAAATCAGCATCGTTTTATCCTTTTCTGATGCCGAATCATCCGTTCCCTTATCATCCGAGAAAACACGTGGAATGGACAACAGGACAAAAGCCGCAGCCGCTACCAGCACCGTCGAAATCAGAAATGACTTCTTGCGTACCATTGTCTGTAATTCAAATTTCAGAACCAGTAAGAAATCTCTCATTCCTCATCACCTGCCTTTGATACAAAAATATCAGTTAAGGACGCCTCATACAGCTGGAATGCCTCAAGGTCAACCTCCAGCTCCAGCATTCTTGTAAGCACGTCACGTTTATTGACGTTCGGCTGCAGCTCGATAATAAAGCCGCCGTCCTTTTCCTCATAAATATGCAGCAGCTCCTGACACTGTGTTTCCAGCAGCTCACGAAACTCCTGCTTTTTTGGATACAATGCACGAATTACGATACGGTTCTTTCCGTATTCCTTTTTGATCTGCTTCAGATTTCCCTGCAGCACCACATCTCCATGATGCAGGATAACGATATCCTCACAGAACTCCTCCACATAATTCATTTGATGGGAGGAGAAAATCACAAGCTTTCCATCCTGAATCTGTTCCTGAACGACTTCCTTCAGCGTCTGGGAATTGACCGGATCCAGTCCGGAAAACGGCTCATCCAGAATGACGATATCCGGATCGCACATGAGTGTCTGTGCCAGCTGTGCCTTCTGCTGATTTCCTTTGCTTAAGGTATCCAGAACACGGTTTTCATATTCCTCGATTCCCAGCCGCTTCAGCCACTTCTTCAGATTGGCCTTTGCCTCACCGTGAGACAAGCCGCGCAGCGTTGCCAGATAAATCAGCTGCTCGGAAACCTTTTTCTTCGGATAGAGACCGCGCTCCTCCGGCAGATACCCGATATTGTAATCCTTTGCATGAAAGGTCTTGCCATTCATACTCATATTTCCCTGATCTGCCTTGAACACATCCATTAGAATGCGAATCGTCGTAGACTTACCGGCACCGTTACGTCCCAGCAGTCCCAATGCCTTGCCGCTTGATATGGAAAAGGAAATTCCATGCAGGACTTCTCTTCCGTCAAAGCTCTTATGCAGATCATGCACTTGCAGTTCCATACTGTTTCCCTCCTTAATCTATTTGCATTATAGTACAGATCACCATTCAATGCAATATATATTTTGCATTTGTAAGATATATTTTTCATATCTCCTTGCTTTTCCAGCTTGATTTTCCTATAATAATATACGTAGAAGAAGGAACAGGTGAGTGCAGCTATGAAAAATCTAAAAATCAAAATGGCGCGCATGGAGCTGAATATGTCCCAGGAGGAGCTTGCCGGCAAGGTAGGCGCAACACGGCAGACCATCGGACTGATTGAAGCAGGACGCTACAATCCAACCATCAAGCTTTGCATTAAAATCTGCATTGCCCTGCATAAGCATCTGGATGATCTGTTCTGGGAAGACGACTATGACAAGGAGGAATTGTAGGATGAAGACTTCACTGCTTCGCGACATTATCCGATATGCGAAAACCAAGGGTAAGGCACCGCTGGATGAACGCCAGATGGATACCCTGAAGGACTTGTATATGGAGCTTGCAAAATCCGTAATCCTCGCGTTTATGGTATTCATGATCATTTACGGCTATAAGGAAATGTATCAGAAGGAAAGCACCTTCAATTATATGAGCCTCGCAATGAGTCTGCTTGGAGCCGTCACCTATTATTATCTGCTTCGCTCCTGTTATCAGCAGGTTATCGGCATTGATGTCAATTTTGAAATTCTTGTCATTCCGGCACTCGGATTCACTCCATCACTGCTTATGAATGCCCTGCATGTATGCGGGCTGCTGTTAGATGCGGATGTACTCTTTTTCCGTATTACGACATTTTTATGGCCCTTGTATTTCATTATATTTTATCTGGGGGCAAACAGAGTTTACCAAAGGGGCAGGCAGGCCATGGAACAGGAGATATATCAGGGGGAAATTCACTTTCGCTCCCGTAAGCAGATTGTGAATTTTATCATCATTACCATTATTTTCATATCCATACTGCCGATATCCTTTGACGCGTTGTTTCAAATCGGTATCGTCGCAGGGACGCTGCTGATCCTCTTTATGATCTGCTATTATGGATTTTATACGCCGCACAATGAATATATCCTGAATGAAAGCGGATTGATTTATCATAAATCGCTGTGGAATGGAAGGGGCGGATTTCTGCGCTATGATGAGATCGAAAGCGTCAAACAGCAGGATACCTTCAATGTGGGATATGCGAAGGATAAGGTTTGCATTCACTGTTACGACGGGCGCGATATTCTGCTGTTTCCGGAAAATGCATACCGCTTCTGTGTAGAGCTTGAAAACAACCTCTGAAAAGTCCTCTCTTTCAGTCTTCGTCGATAGCCTTTCCTGTATAAAGAAAAACAGAAAGCTTACAGTGCTTTCCCATTTCCTGTTATGGATATGGAAAGGAAGGCATTGTCGTTTCTGCTTTTTATTTTCTTTTTCGATGGCCGTGATAGCTTCGTTCTATCTCACGTATCACACTGTCCCTTTCCCTGCTTCCCAGCACACAGCAGAGCTCCTGCATATCCGCATCTCCCTCAGATACGGTATAAGCCTCATCTGCACTGCTGATCAGTGCCGCATCCCGTTGATGAGAGGCAAACACGCAGAGACGCTCAAAACCGCCCTCTCTTTGTATAATGTGGACAGCAGCCTGCTTCGTAGCATCCACACTGTATATATCCAATACCTTATATCCCTGATGCTCTTCACTGAACCGGATATGGATTTGTAAATCAGCCGCATAGCTTTGTTGCTGCATCCGCGTATACAGCTGCTGTATGCGTGGTATGGTATCCATAATCGTTATACACACACAGGCATGTGCCTGTGCTTTTTGCTCGTACACATAGCTCTTATACGGCAGCCTGCGCATTTCATGATAATATTCCTCCTCCAGAGGATTGCGGAAATCACTGTAATACACATGCAGAATATGATGCAGGATGACATGCTGAAAGCAATTCATTCCCTCCTCGTCCAACAGCTGCAGCAGCTGCGCCACCTGTTCCTTTTTCATGCAGCGACTGTGCGAATAGGTCTGCGTACGGCAATCATATAGAGCAGCTCCATTCATGACGACAACAGGAAGTGTCAAGGGAATGCCTTCCAGTATGGGCAGCAGCGTTGCCGGTGTACGGGACGTCGCCAGAGTGATGGCAGCCCCCTGCTCCAGCAGCTGACGCAGCTTCACCCTTGTATAGGGAGAAAGCTGTTCATTTTCCTGCAGCAGCGTGTGATCCAGTGTGGATACATACAGCGTCTCTTTCTGCAAATGTACAGGAAGGTGGATGCAGTTGATACCATAGGCAACCGCAATACCAATTAGGGTATCAATCATACGGTTGATCGCGAACAGATAGGGATTCACATCGGCACCGTGCGATACGGTAACACTCATGAACACCACGCAGGAAATATACGAGGCTGAGGTTTTCTTCAGCAGCACGGTAATATAAATCACTGGAATGATCATAAAGGATATGAGAGCATATTGCATAAGCTGCGTATTCCCCGGCAGGATATGCTTTTCAAACAGCAGCACAAGCATTCCGCAGAATCCGCCGACCAAAGTACCGACAACACGGTTGGTCGCAACACGCTGTGTATGGGATGTATCCTGCTGCATGCATAACACAGCCGCAATACAGGAATAAAATACTATCCCCTCCTCATTTCGCAGCAGATAAATCAGAAAGCATAAAAATACTGCCAGTGAAGATTTCAGGATTCGTTTACCAATTCTAGGCATGATACCATTCCTCCAATGGTTATAATTATAGCGCCGTTTTTACAAATGTAAATAGCAGACGGCAAAGGGAACAGAAAACATGTTGTCAAGCTGCTCTTCCTTTACCAATGATAAAGCAGTCCATATGACATGTCATATGGAACGTAAGTGGCCCTATACTGGCATTCCCCTCTAGCGTTTCATACATACCAGTATCCTCCTATGCATAGGCAGGCTCAATGCTCAAAAGTACGAAGTATACAACGGCTTTTCTCACATACACGCTTTCCAGACAGCCATGTCTGAATTTGGCAAAGATAAAATGCCGGCTTCCCATCAGTTTCTCCAGATATTTCCTAGGGTATCCGAACCTGACATGTTCCCAGAGATCGTTATCAGCATAGCTTCTATATCCGGCTCCCTCAAAGGATTCCTTTTCTTTTGTACGATGGCATTGCCTATGTGTTGCACGTAACTGAATCAGGAATACTACATGTTTAAAGTCGGGAATCTCATGTTTTTATAAATTGTGTAAACAGCTGCGCTCCTTTTCATTCTGTGCTATGAAGCAGGTCTAGTAAAAAGACAGTGACCGGACGGTCACTGCCTTAGAGCTTGGTTGCATATCTATCATTAGCGGTGTCTCAGCATTCTGCCAAGCTGAATAAGCGCTGTTGGTATCAGGGCAAGTCCATAAATTGTAAACAGCTGTGTCATGGTTATCGTCGTTACCGAGAATAAGGAATGCAGCGGCTGCCACAGCAGAATTGCATTCAGAAAGCAGAATCCGATCACAAAGGCCAGAATGGAATACTTATTTGTAAACAGACCGATGCGATACAGAGAACGCTGAGAACGACAGTTAAAGCCATGGAACAATCTGGACAGGCACAGGGTTGAGAAGGCCATGGTCGTTGCGATTGCCCAGCTTTCCTTCAGACCCAGAAAATACGCGCTCATTGTCGCAATGGCAATCAGAATTCCCTGGATTCCCAGCTGCTTCATCGTTGCCGGCGTCAGAATACCAACGGATGGATCGCGAGGCTTCTCTTTCAGTATATCCTTGGTGCTGCGCTCCATTCCAATGGCGATAGCAGGAAGGGAGTCTGTCACCAGATTGATAAACAGCAGATGCACCGGCAAAAACGGTACCTGCAGAGATAACAGGGAGGCTGCCAGTACACAGATAATGCCGGACAGGTTACCGGACAGCAGATAGATGATCGCATTCTTGATATTGGCATAAATATTTCTTCCCGTCGCAACAGCCTTGACGATAGTCGCAAAGTTATCATCCGTCAGAATCATGCTGGCGGCATCCTTGCTGACCTCGGTACCGGTGATTCCCATTGCAATACCGATATCCGCCTGCTTTAAGGCTGGAGCATCATTGACACCATCTCCGGTCATTGCCGCAATCTTTCCTTTTTTCTGCCATGCGTTGACGATGCGAATCTTATGCTCCGGAGCAACACGGGCATAGACACGGATGTGCTCCAGACGATTCATCAGTTCTTCTTCACTCATGGCATTCAGCTCCGTACCATCCACACACTGATCCCCGTTCTTATAGATTCCAAGTGCCTTGGCAATACTGCGTGCTGTCACCTTGTGATCCCCGGTAATCATTACCGGAATGATACCGGCACGCTGACAGTTTTCAACAGCGGCCCTGCTTTCCTCACGCGGAGGATCCATTAAAGAAATCAGTCCCAGGAAAATAAGCTGATTCTCATCCTCCACCTCGATATGGTCCTTTTCGACAATCCGTGTCGCAAAGCCCAGTACACGAAGACCGTTATCCGCGAAGGTATGATTCATTTGCAGGATACGTTCACGATCGTCCTCCGTGATATCACGGATGCCCTGTTCCGTCTGTATATATGTTGCTTTTTTCAGAATTTCATCACAGGCCCCCTTCAGCAGCAATCTGTTTTCCCCATCGATTACATGAAGGGTGGACATCAGCTTCCGTTCGGAATCAAACGGATTCTCATCGATACGCGGATATTTCTCTCTGGTTTTCAGTTCATCGATACGATACAGCTCCAGCAAATCTACCAAAGCAAGCTCCGTGGGGTCTCCGATTCGCTGATTTTCATTAGTCGTGGCATCACAGCACAGCGCAAAGCCAAGCAGCAGCAGACGATCCAGCGGTGAGGATTCCTTTAAATTGTTGGCGTGCAGCAGCTCATGATTCCGATATACCTGCTGTGCTGTCATTTTATTCTGGGTCAGGGTTCCTGTCTTATCGGAACAGATAACAGACACACAGCCCAGACTTTCCACGGAATTGATGTTCTTGATGATCGCATTCTCTTTTGCCATCTGGCTTGTCCCCATGGCAAGCACGATCGTCACTATGCTTGCCAGTGCTTCCGGAATTGCGGCAACAGCCAGTGCAACGGCAAACATCAGTGCATCCATAACTGCATTCCCCTGCCATACATTTAAGGCGAATACAAGAATGCAGATGGCGATAATCGCAATACTCAGCTTTTTACTGAAATCATCCAGTGTCTTCTGCAGCGGTGTCTTACGATCCTGTGCTGTATTCATCAGTGTCGCAATCTTACCGATTTCCGACTTCATTCCTACCGCTGTAACAACGACGCGGGCACGTCCATAGGTTACCAGTCCGCTGGAGAACACCATGTTTTTCTGATCTCCAAGACCGCATTCCCCCGTTATGGTATCAACGGCCTTATGCACACTCTCAACCTCACCGGTCAGTGCACTTTCATTGACCTGCAGGGAATGATTTTCAATGATCCGTCCATCTGCGCCTACAACATCTCCGGCTTCCAGAAACAGGATATCTCCCACTGTCAATTCCTGACTGGACACCTCCATCAGCGTGCCGTCACGCAGGACGCGGCTATGCGGTGTGGACAGCTGCTTTAAGGCATCCAGTGATTTCTGTGCCTTGATGCTCTGCACGGTCCCCAGAATAGCATTCATGGTGATAACCGCCAGAATAACGATCGTGCTCTCCAATTCTCCGCTTACCATGGAAATGATAGCTGCGGCAATCAGAATGATAACCAGCAGGTCCTTAAACTGAGAAAGGAAGACGATAAACGGATGCACCGGCTTTACTTCCTCCAGCTCATTTCTTCCATAGGTGTTTTGACGCTCTGCGACTTCCTCGCTGCGCAGACCTGTTTCTACTGCCCCCAGCTCTTCCATTACCTGGGCGACGTCTTTCTCATACATCTGTTTCAATCTCAAGACCTCTACTTTCCTGTTTATGATTCTTTTCTATAGTCTTGACATTTTTTCAAAATAAAAACGAGACTATAGAAAATTTCTATAAGTCTCGTCAATCGCTGAATGCAGGCCAGAAGAGATACACTCTTCGGGTTTGTTGACCGGCTTCACACAGAAATTCTGTGCTGACTACTCCCTTATTGACTTACAGTTTACCATAAAACAGGGACATTTGTAAACCGGATGATGGAAATTTACACAATGTTTACATTATTATTTAACCAAATTCAGATGACTATCCTATTTATTCGTAATATAATCATCAAAATTAGAAAGCATGCCTTCATCCATCCTGTATATTTCATCACACAGCAATTTTAAATCATCTTTGTTATGACTGGCAAGAAGTATCATACAACCTTCATCTCGCATATTCAGAAGCAGTGTCCGTATTTCTCTGATACTTTCTTCATCCAAAGCATTTGTTGGCTCATCCAGTAAAAGCAGCTTCGGATGTTCGAAAATTGCCTGTGCTATTGCCAAACGCTGCTTCATTCCTAAAGAGTATACCTTTACCTTGCGTTTATCATCTGGATCTAAGCTCACCCTACGCAGTGCAGTGCGAATATCCTCATCTGTTGCGACTTTCCTAATTTCTGAAAGCATTTTTAGATTCATATATGCGCTATATTGCGGCAGCAGACTTGTATGTTCAATAATAATCCCCATATCCGGTGGGAAATCAATATCCTCCTGTAGCTTTTGTCCATTTATGCAGATTTCTCCCTCCTCCGGATAAATAAGTCCTGCAATCGCCCGAAGCAGCATCGTTTTTCCAGAACCATTTCTACCATAAAATCCATAAATTTTACCACTTTCAAACCTTGCCGTAATATCTTTCAACACTTTTCTATTTTTCAGCGTCTTCGTAACATGACGCAAAATAAGTTCACTCATATAGTTTATTTATCCTCCTAAATGATTTCTTTTAAAATATCCTTTTTTTTGAATGATATATAGTTTAAAGAGTATAGCAAGAATACCAATAATAGCAGTTTCGCCAAGTTTATTCCATAAAATATCAAGCTTAATCCGGTACTATGCACATCGTATATCGCTCCATATACGTCCATTTCTGTAAATAGAAATGTGAATTTATAGAACCGTGCTACAAAGATGATTGCAATCGCCATTACTACTGTGAGAGACATAGACAGCCAGCGTTTTGAAGTATTCAGCAACAAGCTCACATAAATACACCCTAGCACAATATAACACAGTGTCCAGTGAAGAGTGTTAAATATACATCCAATAAAACAACCGGTATCCCATAGGGTTTTGAAATCCGTTAACTGGATCAATGCCAGTAAAATTGTAAGTATATTTAGCCATAAGGAAAATAGAAATGCCCATAAGGCAATATGCTTCAGGTATTCTCGCATATATAATTTTCGATTCAAGCGAGAAAGAAGCTGAATCTCCATCGTCGGTATTGTAGTATTTAATAAGAGCAAATAAAACAATGTATAAAAGCTCAATAAATGCGTAATATTCGTGAATAGAGATTGGGTTGAGAATACACTTATAAATGCCTCCAGCGGTAATGGACTTTCAATAAAACGATATTTCATATACCAACGAAAAATCATGATAGCAGCTATCATCGAAAAAATCTGTAAGGTCTGCTTATTCATTCGCATCTTCATATCATCACCTCTTACAATAAATCCTTTCTACAAAACCTCATTTGCCCAAACATGAAAACCAGAACTGTTAAAATTGTGCCTATTATGAGAAATGCGATCGATGTAATAGTTATAACCTCTAATCGCAGCTGCATTATTGCATTTGGTATAAACAAGATAAAGGGTATGCCATATATTTCATTTGTAAATAACACATCTCCCATTATCACAGATATCAGATAATACAGTAATACAGCAAACAAGGCAATTCGTGAATTATTAAAAATTTCTAAATACATCTGCATATGAATAATCCCTATTTCAATCACCATATTCAGCACCGCCATACCGATCAGGAAGGAAAAATCTGAAATATAGAAACTTTTTCCATAAACTAAAAATCCAATAATGAGGTATATGATTATCTTTAAAATCTCATAAAAGAAAACCCCCATGATTATTTTCTTAGCAAATAATCTATAAAACACCTTTCTGCTTATCCCTCGTGTCACATAAAGTGCTGATCGCTCTGTTATCAGATCTTCGAAGATATGAAAGAAATAGAGTGGTAATACGCAAAACAACGAAAAATTCATGAGATAAAATTCAAATCGACTATGAAACATAATGCCATCATACAATACTCCTGCATCTTTTGTACCATTCATTATCAACAGATATTCACTAAACAGCATCATCAGGAAAAAAGCCCAATATTTATAAGAATTTCTCATTTCAACAATGACCTTCTTTGAAAAAAACGTTTACTTACTTCGAAAAGCACGCAAGATACAATCCCCAGACGTACCATCATCCAGCACCAGTCCGCGAAATGCAGCTGATGATCTGAATAAGTTCCGTACAAATTTTCAAACACATCGACTTGATAAAACAAGAGTGGAACATCGAGTGTCATAATCCCAATCCCTCCCAGTAAAACAAGAACAGTACTCAACCATGATCTCTGAGTAATGACATATAACAGAAGATACACCTGTCCAAGAATGTAAAAGCAGAGAAAGATATGGAGAAATGATAGAAACTGAGCGATATAATAGGAACCATTCCATAAACTCTCTATACTGAAAAAATAATGCACGTTTACTACTGCTACCAGATTGAATATGAAGGACATGAGAAATGCAATTAACAGAACAAGAAGCGTTACATGTTTAATGTATCCTCTTCTTGTACCTTTCGTAATACGCTGGGCTGTACACTTCTGCATCATTAATAAGATTGCAATCATATACAGTAAAGCATAAATGGTATACATTTTATCAGTTCCGCCTAGGGATGTCACTGACGCCAAAGCAAACACACGAACATCAACCAAGTCAAAGATTACATCAGTTGGGTTATTTCTATATTTGAAATAACAGCGAATAGACATATATATTAAAAAGGCAATAGAAAGGCCTAGTAATAATTTCCAGTTTTTTTGCTTATAAGTCATCCTTACTCACCTTCTTTCGATAACCCAAATAGACACACAATAGTACGATTCCTGTATATAGCAGTAGTGCTGGTACTACAAAGGTAAATCCATATTCAATAAATGGTTGTTCACAATACATAATACTAAACCGATTCGATATCAGAAACATCCAAATAAAGTAGGATACTGCATACAAGAATTTCACATCTCTAAGAAAAAAGCTCAACGCACTGCAATAAACTGAACAAAGCCCATATATCACTGCCGCAACAAACATGTAGACAATATATGTTAGCTCAGGCTGTATTAAAGATAATGCATTTAAGGTGGTATGCATGTATTCACCAGATCTCATTCCCTGATGAAAAAGTAAAATAGCAAGTAAGTAATTTATGAGCAATACTATGAATGTCATACAAAAGCCAACAAGAAAAGAAGCTTTCAGTTTAGAGAAATATTCCTTTTTTCGTCCGCATCGTATCGCTAGAACTGTATGATAATGCAATTTATATTCAGTTGTATAGGAATCTGAAATGCATATCAACATATACAGTGGCATACACCAAGAGAATAGCATTGCTCCAATATGTCCTTCTGATTTAGCACTCAGATATGCCATAAATGCGGGACTAAATACATTTTTCCAATCTAAATGATCTCCTTGTGATATTACATTATTTTTATAATTTATTGACAGATCCAGCAACATAATCAACATAAAGAAAATGAATATTAGATATGTTTTTTTATTGTACAGAACTGCTTTCAACTCTTTTCTTAACATGTGAATCACCTTTCTTTTTAAGAATTACCTGCAGCTTAGCTGCAGGTATTCCCTTACGGATAATAACGCTTCCCTGTTTCTTCGTCCCAAACACCTGATACAAAATAATCAGTGTCATTTTTATTATTATTCTCTGCTGTTAAATAAACAGTAGATCGGCTTGCGGATGAATACGTATTATAATACTGTGGACCATCTTCGACACGGATAGAATGGGAAGGAGCAACATTATCTCCATTGTAATGCTCCAGCCAGTAAGTCGTATATGTCCATGCGCCTTCTTCAGATCTTTTCATCCATACCTTCCATGCATTGTTCACATCAGCCGTACCACAATATCTGCCGGTCTTTCTGCTATTTTGTTGCTGTTTCAATATGTGGAATTGATAATCCACATCATTGTCTTCATACGCCGCAGCGATTGGTGAAACAGCCGATAAAGCAAGAAATGCCGCGAATGCCGCACTCATTGCATACTTCCTTTTTCCTGTTTTCATAAATTTTCTCCTTTTCTGAATAGACAGAGTCCTATTCTCTTTTCTCCTTTCTGTGACTCGCACTATTCTTATACATAGAGTATCATATTATTCAAAAAAGAAAGCTTGAACTGTATAACATGGCAGAATTCCTGTCTAAAATGACGATTACAATGGAGAACATGGAAATACAAGCAGGATGAGACATTGAATTTCCTTTGTTTCTATCTTAATGGTTCCCCCATATTTATCCACAATCTTCTGTATTCGACGATATGGAACGGTCCTTGTTTCCTTTCCCTTTTCAGAAGCTATAACTGTAAATGTTTCCCTGATAACCAACATACCTTGTATTTCTCTAATTACTAGATTTACAGAGCGTTTTCCTGTCATGGCACCTATTTCATTAAATGCATATTCCAGCAAGAAAGAAAACATTGTGATCAAGTCGTACTCCTGAAACATAGTCATTTCCTTATCTTCATTATAGATGTCCAATTGGATATTTAGTTTTTTAGCTTCCTCTATCTTATCTGTAAACAGCATTTGCAAAATGGGGATAGAAGAATAGAAATTAGGCTCCATATCCTCAATCTGTGCCTGTAAATCGCTGACATATGTGTTTATCATCTCATTATTTCCTGTAGCCTGAAGCAACAGATGATTTTTAATATCATGTAGCAAATATGCCATTTCTGTCTGTGCTTTTTCATTTTTCTTATAATATGCAAATGTCAATTCCTCTTTTTTCTGAAGCTTGTACAGCTCTGTTTCTGTTTCATAGCTGGAACATAATTTATAGAAAAGACGTATAAAAAATAATAAAAACATTAACAGAAATGCCGCTAATAAGAAAATGGTAAATTCTATAATCATGGCATTATACCATTGCGAGAGATAAGATAAACCAGCCAACAGCATCAAAGAAAATGTAAAAAAAAACCAGACAGAAGATGATATCACCGAAGCTCAGACGATGAAATACAGTAAAATCTATCGGTCGAATAAGAATTCTGTAGGATAACAGAAACAGTACAGATGAAACTGCCGTTGTTATACTAAAGGAAGCACTCGTATTTTCCATTGTGGTAGGAGTTAGAAAATGTACAAAGAAAAATACTGTAAATAACATGGCAATCGCTTGCAGGAGTAACATGAGATTGATAAATATATCCTTATGTATATACACACGAAAAGTAAGAAACAAATATAGATACATAAAACACCAACAAATAACAAAATTCCACGGATATTCAATATGAAACCAAAGAGGCAATACAGATACAACAATCAAAAATAAACCGTTTTTTGAGTTTGAGATAACAGCCTTGTATCTACATTCAAAAAAATCAAGAAAAACACTATTATACACAATGGCTGCTGCCAGTGTGAGTAATTCGAAAAAGGATGATAAATTCATCATACATGGGATACCGCCTTTTCTAAATACATTAGAAATTCCTCCCGAAATTCCTTAACTCTTAATTTCGATATAGGAAGTGCTGTCTTTTCCTGATCGTCTAGGAGGATTGAGGAGCTGTCGAATGAACGGATATGATAAAAGTTCACAATAAATGCACGATGAGGTGAAAAAAAGTCGTATTCTTTTAAACGATTCATACATTCATTTAATGTTTCTTTTGTTATGTAGATTCCATTAGTTGTATAAATATGTGTTTTACGCGATTTGAACTCAAGATATAAAACTTCTTTAATATTGAGTTTTGTCACTCCCTCTGTTGTTCGAAAAACAGTAAATTTTGTTTCCATGAGCTTCTGATATCGCTTAACCTCTTGTAACACATGCTCAATCTGTGAGGACCGAAATGGTTTGTCCATATAATCAAAAACATGAAGTCCATAAGCTCTTGTTTTATATTTCGAATAACCAGATACGATAATTAACAATACATTCATATCTGTCTTACGAATCTGCTCTGCTGTTTCAATACCATTTAGATCATCCATTTCAATATCCAAAAAGATTAAATCAAAATGCAAAGAAGATGCCAGCAAATCTTCACCGGAGGAAAATTCATAATATTCATTTATATTTCCTTCCTTTGCATCATATTTTTCACAGCATTTTCTTATCTGTTCTTTTGCTTTCGGATTATTATCACATATTGCTATTTTGTTCATATTTATCCCTCCCCATAAATATATCTTTATTTTATAACAGAAGACGAAAAGAAAGTAAACAATATTTTATATTAATATTTGAAATATATGCACAAAGGGCTATAAAATGATGTATCATATAAGTATTATAAGCGAAGGTGATTGTATGAAAGAGGAAATCCACAAAGCGTTTGATGATTATCTGGAACGCTTTCAAAGTGATGAGAATGTTTGTGAAAGCATTAAAAAGCTGGTGTTGGAACAGCTCGGCTGCGGCAGTGAGCTCGATGCTGTTCTCCGGCGTTTTCTTGAGATTGCAGAAACACAGCACTATCCCTATGCAACACCGCTGGGCTATGCCATGCTGTTTTTCAGAACCTATGCCTCGGATATCGATCTGGCGATTTCCTATAATGAAAAAGCCAGAAAGCTGTTTCTGCAGCTTCCGGATTATAAAGAGCGTGACGGCATACTGACCGTAGCCAACAATGCTGTACTGGCCAATATTCTAAAGGAAAATTACGGAGCCGCCTATCAGGAGATTGCAGCTGCCATGCCGCTGGCTGAGAAGGGTGGACGGATTTCCTATTACTCCGCTTTTCTGAATAACGGAGCCATCATCCTGCGGGAGTTCGGGCTTTACAAAAAAGCTATTCAACAGGTGGAGGAAACACTGGAGAAACGTGATCTTATCGGAGAAAGTAATTTCTTCATCACGATTTTTCTGTTGTCCAGCCTGTATCTTTATGCCAGAGAAACGGACAAGGTGCGTAAGCTTCTGGAAGCCCATATGCAGGAGCTTATTAAAAGTGAATATTTTGATCCCAGCATTTACTACAAGCAATATATGGAGGCAGCAATCATCGATGATAACCGGCCGCTCGCCGAGCAATGGTTTCAGACGCTGACGCAAACCTATGATTTTTCAAAAAATGATCACCTCGATAACAATGAGGTGTACCTGTCTTTAGCACGCTACCACATGTATCAGAAGGATTATGAAAAGGCTCAGGAGTATTACGAGCATCTGCTGGCTCACATGGACGAGCTGCTTGGTCATAAGCGGCATATTCTTGAAGAAGCAGCAAAGCTTTATGAATGTCTGAATGATCATGCAAGAGCATATTCCTATATGCGGCAGGCACACGAGCTTTCCATAACCTACACCGCCTTCATTGATGATATGTATCGGCAGGAAATCGAAGATGTCTGGGAAAAGAATCGCATGCTTTCCTATGAGGTTCTGTATGACCGTTTGCTTGATATGACTGAGTTTGGGAAAACGGTGACCTCCTGTCTGAACCGAAAACAGCTTTTCCATGTCATTGAACAGCATGCCGGACGCATCTTTTCCTTTGATAACTGGGAGGTTCTGCTTTATGAAGAACCAAGAGGATTATTTCATTCTCTCAATGATACCTGCTATGAATTGGAAACACATCCCATTCTTAGGGAATGCATACGCAAAGCTGCATCGCAAAAGCTGCCCAGCCTTACACCGGAATCTGCTATCACCCAAAGTCTTGGATCACTCTACGATGAGAAGACGCGCTCTATGCTGCTGCAGCCGATTACCTATCAGGGAACTATACTGGCCATATTCTGCATGAAATCAAATCAGATGGAGAACTTCAGCCGAACAGACCAGCGACTGCTGCAGGTCTTCGCCGACTACATTGCAATCGCCATCCACAATGTCTTGCAGTTTGAGGATGCGCTGGATAAGTCCAGCTATGATTACCTCAGCGGTATCTACAATCGAAGTGCCCTTATGCAGTATGGAGAAACTATGCTGCAGGAGGTATTGCAGAACAGACATTCCATTGGCGTCCTGATGATGGACATTGATGATTTTAAGAAAATCAATGATACCTTCGGACATATGCAGGGGGATGAGGTAATCCGCCGGGTAACCGCCATCATGAGGCAAAAACAGCGTCACGGTATCATCGCACGCTTCGGGGGTGAGGAATTTATCCTCCTGATTGACAGTATCAGTAAGCAGGAATTGTATGAGCTGGCCAAGGATATCCGCTACGCCTGTGAAGCTTGCAGGATCGCCACGGAAAACGGTACGATATCCTTCACCATCAGCATCGGCTGCTATTATCAGGAGCACCCGACTTCTGCACTGCAGGAATTGTTCAATGAAGCTGACCAGCGGCTGTATATCGCCAAACGAAACGGAAAGAATTACGTACAGATGTAGTATAGAAAAAAGATGCCGCCGGCATCTTTTTCTATACTACATGGCTTCCAGACATTTGGAAAGAGAAGGAATAATCTGTTTCTTACGTGAAATGACACCATCCACAAAATACAGATCATCCATAATATCCTCCTTAAAGGCTTCATCCACAAGAGAACTCAGAGAACCGATAAACACCAGATTACTTCCACTGCCGTCTGCGGCTGTAAAGCACATCATCAGCAGATCGAATTTATTTATCTCGTTAATTTTCTTCATATAGGAACGAATTTCATCCTGTACATCCACGATTTCCTGCTCATCGGCGATATTGATCTGACCGATCGCAATCCGCCTTCCGTCAATATTGTATTCCTTGAAATCATTATACAGGATTTCGGACATGCTTCTTCCCTTGATTGTGGCAACCGCTCCAAACATCTCCTTCGCCATGGCATCCAGATCAAGGCCGGCGACAGCTGCCAGCTCCTTTGCCAGCTCCCTGTCAACGGGAGTGGTCGTAGGAGAATTGAAATTCATCGTATCACTGATAATCGCACAGCACATGATCGCTGCCGTTTTCTTTTCTGGTACAATACCCGCCTCCTTGTACATGCGGGCGATGATGGATACCGTACTGCCGATGATTTCGTTACGGAAGCGTATCGGTGTTGTCGTTTCCACATCACCGATGCGATGATGATCCACAACCTCCAGAATCTCCGCCTCCTTCAAATCATCAATACTTTGAGAAAGCTCGTTATGATCGACCAGGATGAATTTTTTCTTCTGATAATTCAACAGGTGATAGCGGGAAATCGAGCCCAGCACCACGCCCTGATTGTTAACAATTGGATAGGAACGAAATCTGGATTTCGACATCTGTTTGTATACATCATCAATATAGGCATGGTTGTTGAAGCTGATGATTTTACGCTTCATAATCAGCTTCACACTTGGTGAGCGATACATGCTGCGGGCTACCTGAAACATATTCAGCGGTGTTTTGATAATCGTACAGTTTGCTTCCTTCGCCATGCGGATAATTCCCTGGGAAATGATATCCACATCCACCAGGATCATACAGCCGGCCCCATCACTCAACGCACGCTTTTGCAGCTTCAAATCATCATTTACAACGACGATGCTGTCACGATAGCTGATGTCGCTGTACTCCGCATTCCGACTGCATAAGATATGAATTCTTCCATTTGTGCGATACGCTTCGCATTCATACAGAAACTCGCCCTGCAAAACCTTGCGGATATTCTCGCAGGATGTGTTTTTCATAAGGGAAATCGGCTTTTCTCCCTTATCGCTCATCAGGATATTTGTCATATCCGACAGGGAAACAACACCAATCAGCTTCTGTGCTTCATCCACAACGAACAATGCGCTGGTGGAACGCATCCCCATGCGGTCCCACGCCTCCTTTATCGTATCATCCTTTTTCAGCAGCAGCGGTTCATCAAACGGTACATCATACAGCTTGACTCTGGCATTTTGAATATACACCGGTTCCGGAACCTGAAATTTCTTTAAAACAAAATCCGTTTCCGGATTCAATTCTCCCAAACGGCAGGCAATGGCATTGATTCCCAGCTTCTGCTTCAGCTGTGCATATGCAATTGCCGATACAATGGAATCCGTATCCGGATTCTTGTGCCCGATAATATGAACAACGTCTTTCATTACGGCTTCACTCCCCTGTTTTCTTACGTTCATTGTACCTTATTTAGCCCCTTTTTTCCAGTGGTAGCGCTATCTTTTGCTGCACTGTGATAGCTTTTAACGAATTTCTTCCGTATACCATATAAGAGAAAAGTGTGTTATACTGTATAAAACAATCAGAAAGAGGCGATATTATGTCTACCCTTAAACGAGCAATTCTGTTTCTGTTTCCTTATTTGATACTTGCGGTATGCATATTGGAGGAACGCTGGAGAATACAGGCTGCATCCCTCATGCAGTATGATACGTATACGGATATGCTTACGCTGACAGCTGTCATCTGTACGATATTTATATTCTTTTATATTCTCAATATTATGGAGAAATATGACGGAATCGCATTGCTTTTGAATACAATTGCAGTTATTGTCTATACCCTTTTGATCTGGCTGCCTGATGTATTTGCGTCACTCAGTCCAATTGCCTACAGTGTTTTTCAAAATGAGCAGCTATTTCTCACAGTCACCTATGGGCTGCTTCTGATTGGAGAAGGCTATCAGATTTCTTTCCTCATCAAGGAGAGAAGAACTGATCAAGGTGACTCGGATTCTTAATTAATATCAATAGACTGTATAAACGTAAAACGATCAATGACGACTGTAAAGTGAGATTGATCGTTTTAATTTCTTTTATTTCCAAGCCACCGCAAGTGAGACAGCCGCTGGATATTATGTTTTTCTATATTTTTTTATTCCCTGTCCCATGTTTTCCTTTTTTCTGCAGGATATCGCGGCAATACCACATGATCATGCCGATACCCGCCGTTATTGCAAATGCAAATGGAAGCTTTATATAGAAACGGTCTACAATCGTTGTGAACAAAAGCGTAATCACGCCGTATAGGAACAACAGACTGACATTGGAAATGTAATACAGCACTCTTTTGCTTTTCATAATCGCAAGCAGCTGTAACAGACAGGAGCCACCCAAAATCAACAGCAGCCTTCCTCTGCACACACGCAACTGCTCGGTAGATACTGTCAGCGCATAGTCATTGCCGGAATAATCCGGAGGTACTGAATTATGGAATTGATCAATCAGTGAACGATATTCCTGATACAGCAGAAGAAATATAACTGTCAGTGTCACAGCGGCTGCCAGCGGCATCATAATACGTAAAATAGCTTCCCCCTTACTTGACCATCTGCGAAACAGGATATTCTTTTCCTCCTGTTCTTTTACATGTACTCTTTTATGCAGGGCGTTCCAGCCAATATCATAGCGCATAATGAACGTATGCCGTAAAAAGCCATACACTGCCACAAGCAAAAGAAAGGCAGCCACATACATCAGCAGATATATGGTAATGCCGGTTTCAAATCCGTTCACGAGAAGGCTGTAAGGATTGAATACCTCTTCCGTCTGCATCGCCATCACATCCAGCAAACTGGAAAAACCGAATTGCAGAAACAGGTATAGGATATACACATATTGCAGGACGGAAACAAGCGGGAAATAAGCCAGCAGCAGATTCCAGCGGGTCAGCGCAGGAAGTCCCTTTTTATCCGTATGCTGAATCATGAGTACAAAGCTGAAGATCATCATGCCTAAAAAAGCCGCAAAGGAAAGCAGTTGGGATATCTGAAGCTTTAAAAACACATAATACAGCAGCAATGCAAGCAGAGTTAGTGCATAGGGAAGATAGCGCTGTAAATCATAGCGCGACAAATCACTGTAGCTTTCCGTATCACCGAGAAGCTCATCACAGCTGATTCCCAATGCCTCGCTCAGCGGCTTCAGTAATGTAATGTCGGGATACCCCTCAGCCGTTTCCCATCGTGAAACTGCCTTATTACTGACATTCAGCAGCTCTGCAAGCTGTGCCTGCGTGTACCCCTTCTTTTTGCGCAGCTTTATAATCTTTTCCGCAAATTGCTCTTTGTTCATACACCATCCCTCCTTTATCTATAGTATGACGAAATTCCATATAAAAAGCAATCCACGATTGCGGGATTTACTCCACGCTTCATGGATTGCTATCCGATTTCTTTTCATCCTCCAATGTCTTGATAATGCCATCCGCTATTTTATCCGCAAAAACCTTCCGTTTTGCATCATCGATCAGATACAGACGGTCGTTCTCACTGGCGAGAAAGCCGGCTTCTATCAGAATGGAGGGCAGCTTATTATTTTGCAGCACCTGAATTGGAGACAGATCCTGATCCTTCATGCCCCGATTCTGAGAATAGCCCAGAGAATCCAGCTCCTTTAAAATATTTTCCGACAGAGCCTTCACCCTCGGCTCCTTCATTTTCCCCCAGATTTCATAGCCATAGGAGCCATTTACCACTTCTGCCGCATTGGTATGTATAGAAACAAACAGACGGGCATCACTTTCATTGGAGATACGGACACGTTCGCTGAGATCTTCAATCTCATTCGCCGGCCAGGATACAGCATCACTCTGTCTCGTATACAGAACAGGATAGCCGTTTGCTTCCAATCGAGCACCGATATCCTTAACTAGAGCAAGTGTAACATCCTTTTCATACAGCTCTTCAAAGGTACTACCCGCATCATAGCCGCCATGTCCGGCATCAAGAACAACAACGGGTGTCTCTGCCTTTTTACTGAACAAAGGCGCAAGGATAGGATTGTCCGGAAAAACCTTCACGCATATGATCAGCAGCCCCAGTATGACCAGAAACTCCATCGCAACTACGATCAGCAGTCGAATCGGATTAATTCCTCTTTTTTTCTTTCTTTGCTTTGCCACCGTGTCACCTGACTTTCAAACTGATGTAATTATAGCAGATAAATCAGGAAATTCCTACCTTTTGCGTGACGGAAATGAGATGATTTGCATACCGATTCCACAAACCTTATCTTATGCAGAATGCTCCTCTTCATCCTCCTGATACACGGTTTTCTCTGTTACAATCAGCCTCTGCTTTCGCAAACGGTGATTCACATATTCCGTAAAGAAAACATACAGACATGCTGTTGTCGGTACTGCCATAATCATACCGAAGACACCCCACAGATCCCCGAAAACAAAAATACTAAGCAGCACCCAGAGACCGGGGAGTCCCACGGAATTGCCAACCACACGGGGATAAATGACATTATCCTCAAAGTAGCTGAGTATCTGATAGAATATGATAAACCATACACTCTGTAAGGGATCCTTGGACAGCATCATAATCGCTCCGACACTCATAGCAAACATGGAGCCGAATACCGGAACCATGGAACAAACGGCAATCAGTGTACAGATGAGCTCCGGATACGGGAATTGAAACAGCCGCATGAAGATATAATACAAAACCCACAAAATACAGGCCTCCGTCAGCTGCCCGCCGATAAAGCTGGAAAATATCCGGTTTACACGTGCAGCATAGCGGAAAACGATCTTTGAATTTCCATATCCGAGAAAGGCCGCTGTCACCTTGCGCATCTGGCGTATGAAGTTTTCTTTCCCGCTAAGCAGATACAAGGAGAACATAAAGCCCGTAAAGCCGACAGCAAAGCTGGAAACAAAGCCGGTAGCGCTTGATAAAATCCCGCTGGCACTGCCGGACAGCAGATTGATTACGTTGGTAACGATTTTCTCCCATGGCATCTGAATGAACTGCTCAACCTGTGTAATATTCTCGATTCGATAATCAATATGGAAATATGCCAGCACCTCATCGATATTCTTCACAATATTCGTAAAGAAGGAGGTTAGATTTTCCATAAGGGATATGAGAGAATCGATAATGCTAGGCAGGATGATACTGCCGATAAGAATGATTAAAATCAGAGCAAGCAGAAACGTGAGTATCATGGAAATGACACGTTTTTTCTTTTGGAGAAAGGAATCCTGCTTTGTATGGCGAAGCAGAAAGCCCTCAATATGCTTCATTGGCAGATTTAAAACATAGGCAAAGACAATGGCATACAGCAGGGATTTAAACACGGATAATACAAAATCAAAGCCGTTTTTCAAGTCCTGCAGATGCACAAGGAGAAATCCAAGCAGAAGAATATAGGTACTCAGGTAAATCCAGGGTCGTATGGATCGTATAACGTCTTTATCACGAAAAGGCAGTTTCATGTGCATCCCCTCTTTCTTTTGAAAAAAAGGACTGGACGTATCCAATCCTTTTTATGATTTCTTACATTTCTTCTTTTGCGATTGCAAGTAATCTCTTATGACGTTTCATAGCGTCCTTCTTTGTTTTCTCAAACATTTCGTACGCTGTTTCACCTTTTACCTTAGGCAGCTGGCTGTAACGAGTTTCTGTCATCATGAAGTCCAGCATCTTCTCGTAATCAGGCTCCTTGGAGTCGATTGTCAGAGGAGTTTCTTTTCTTGGGTCATAACGATACAGATCGAAGTATCCGCACTCAACAGCTTTTGCCTGTGTTCTCTGGTGGTTAGCAAGTCCGCCCTTGATACCGTGCTCCGCACATGGAGAGTAAGCCAGGATCAGAGATGGTCCATCATAGCTTTCTGCTTCCTTCAGTGCTTTCAGTGTCTGGTTTTTATTTGCTCCCATAGAGATTGCAGCTACATATACGTGTCCGTATGCCATAGCGATCTGTCCCAGGTCCTTCTTCGCAGTTGTCTTACCACCTGCAGCGAACTTGGCGATAGATGCAGCCTGGCTGGATTTGGAGGACTGTCCACCAGTGTTGGAGTAAACCTCAGTATCCAGAACCAGAACATTCACGTTCAGGTTGTTTGCCAGTACGTGGTCTAATCCGCCGTAACCGATGTCATAAGCCCATCCGTCACCACCGACGATCCAGATAGATTTGGAAACCAGGTCAACATCTGCCAGTTCTTTTACCATAGCGATATCAGATTTAGCAGCCAGTTCCTTGATTGTCGGAGCGATTTCTCTTTCCGCATCACGGTCACCGTGTACTTCCAGATATTTAGCAAATGCTTCCTTCAGAGCAGGCTCAACATTTTCCATGTTGTCTTCCATTGTCTTCAGGATTCTTGATTCCTTATAGTTCTGTGCCAGAGCCATACCATATCCGAATTCCGCATTGTCTTCGAACAGAGAGTTCGCCCATGCAACACCCTCACCATTGCTGTCATTTACGAATGGAGTGGAAGGAGTAGAAGAACAGTAGATCATAGAGCATCCTGTTGCATTCGCAACCAGCATGTCATGACCGAACAGCTGAGATACCAGCTTATAGTATGGAGTTTCACCACAGCCAGGGCAAGCTCCGCTTACTTCGAAGTAAGGCATCATGAACTGAGATCCCTTAACGGTATCAGCAGGGAAGAATTCAGTCTTGTATTCTGTATGCTTGAACAGGTAATCTGCCAGTGGTTCTTCACCAAGCTTTTCGTTGATGTCAACCATTTCCAGAGCCTTGTTACCGGCTTTACCAGGACACTCAACCGCACACAGACCACAGCCTACACAGTTTGCAGGAGTAACCTGGATACGATATTTCAGGTTTTCAACACCCTTACCCATTGGTGTAATTGTTTCAAATTCCATAGGTGCTGCAGCAACCTCTTCCTCTGTTAACAGGAACGGACGAATTGTTGCATGCGGACATACAAAGCTACAGATACCGCACTGGATACAGTTTTCCGGGTGCCATGTAGGTACCTGTACTGCAATGGTACGTTTTTCTTCAAATGCTACGTTGTTACGGATAGAGCCATCCAGCAGGAAGTCTCCTGTGAATGCGCTGACAGGCATATCATAGCCCTCCAGACCGTTGATTACTGCAACATGGTTATCGAAATATTCGTCACCAGTCAGCTTACGGCTGGAATCAAATGGAAGATCAGCCCAAGCTGCATCCACCGTAATTTCTTCGATTCCGGCTTTACCAGCATCGATTGCCTTGTAGTTCAGCTGTACAACAGCATCACCCTTCTTGGAGTAGGATTTCTTTGCTGCTGCCTTCATCAGCTCAACAGCTGTATCGTATGGCATAATCTGCTCATTCAGTGCGAAGAATGCAGACTGCAGAATCGTGTTGGTTCTACGTCCCATACCGATTTCCTGAGCGATTTTAGTTGCGTTGATGATGTAGAATTTTGCATGCTTTTTAGCAAGCTGCGCCTTCATACGGTTCGGCATGTGCTCAACGATTTCTTCCTTGGAGAAGGTAGTATTCAACAGGAAGCTTCCGCCTTCCTTGATATCTTTCGCCATGTCATATTTGAACATGTAAGCATCCAGTGAGCAGGAAATGAAGTCTGCGTTACCGATATAGTAAGTGGAACGGATTGGAGAGTTTCCAAAACGCAGGTGAGAACGGGTAACACCACCGGCTTTTTTAGAGTCATATGCAAAGTAAGCCTGTGCATACTGATCTGTATTGTCACCGATGATCTTGACAGTGGATTTGTTTGCAGAAACCGTACCGTCTGATCCCAGTCCCCAGAATAAGCAAGAAGTGTAGTCAGCTGGAACGTGGAAGTTGGAATCTGCTTCCAGGCTCAGGTTGGTAACGTCATCAACGATACCGATGGTAAAGCTGTTCTTCATTTCATCCTTCTTCAGTTCATCAAAGACAGCTTTGATGTGGTAAGGCTGTGTATCCTTGGACCCCATACCGTAACGTCCACCGATGATTTCGATGTCTTTGTCCTTCAGTGCAGACAGGATGTCAAGATACAGAGGCTCTCCCATGGATCCTGTTTCCTTTGTACGATCCAGTACAGCAATTTTCTTAACTGTTTCCGGCAGTACAGCCAGTAGGTATTTTACAGAGAACGGACGGTACAGGTGAACCTTGATCATACCAACCTTTTCTCCGGCAGCAGTCAGCGCATCGATTGTTTCTTTAGCAGCCTCTGTTACAGAGCCCATAGCAACGATTACACGTTCTGCATCACTTGCACCATAGTAAGTAAACGGTGCATATTCACGACCAGTGATTTCACTGATTTTCTTCATGTAGTCAGCAACGATGTCAGGAATTGCATCGAAGTGTTTGTTTCTTGCTTCCACACCCTGGAAGAAGATGTCGTCGTTCTCAGCACCACCGCGTGTTACCGGGTTTGTGTGAGGATTTAAAGCGTTCTTGCGGAATTTAGCAAGAGCTTCCTTGTCAACCAGTTCCTTGAATACATCTGTATCCATAACTTCGATTTTCTGAATTTCGTGAGATGTACGGAATCCATCGAAGAAGTGCATGAATGGTACGGACCCCTTGATTGCAGCCAAATGAGCTACACCAGCCAGATCCATAGCTTCCTGTACAGAATGGGAAGCCAGCATACATACACCGCTCTGGCGGCATGCATATATGTCTTCATGGTCACCGAAGATGTTCAGTGCTCTTGTAGCAAGTGCACGAGCTGCAACGTGGATAACGCCTGGCAGACACTCACCAACCATCTTGTAGATGTTTGGAATCATCAGCAGCAGACCCTGAGAAGCCGTGAAGGTTGTAGCCAGAGATCCTGCCTGTAAAGCACCATGTACTGCACCAGCTGCTCCACCTTCGGACTGAAGTTCAGCAACTTTTACAACACTGTCAAAAATATTCTTGCGACCCTGTGTAGCCCACTGATCAACAACCTCAGCCATTGGTGAAGATGGAGTGATCGGGTAGATCGCAGATAGTTCGGTAAATGCATACGCACAATGTGCGGCTGCAGTATTACCGTCCATTGACATAAATTTCTTAGTCATTTGTTTTCCTCCTTGCATAACTTACTTCTCTATTATAAAACTTTATCTTTGATTTTACTAGGATTTTTAAGCAATTTTTCGTTGGATTTCAAGGGAATTTTGTAATTATTTTGGGAATTGAAAAGTTTGCACCGCTTATTTTCACTACATGAAAGAAAATGTATACAAAATGAAAGAAAAGACCTGTTTTCAAGGTCTTTTCCCCTTCTTATTCAATTACAATTTTCACGGTATTTGCCGCATTGCTGCGATAAAACGCCTGTGCTTCTGTATTGATTATTGTCACTTCATTCCTTGTATCGCTGATGATTTCCAGTATGCCCTGTGTCGTTTCCGCTTCATTGTTGATAAGAAAGCTGACGCTTCCATTTCCACTGGTTTCCTGAATCTGATAAGTCTCATACGGCAGATTTTCCAGCAGCGCCGTAAAATCATTGTCCTTATCCAGCGTCACAAAACGGTTGAAGGAATCGGAGGACACCTGCATGACATAGGACTGGGAATCCGCCGGACGCTGCAATTCCCCCTGTGCGTTGCGAACCCGCTTGGTCAGCTCCATAGAACCGTTCTGTACACCACTGGTACGGTTGATAATACCAACCACTACGGTTGTTCCCGGCAGTACGGTAAATTTCGCCTCATCCACAAGCTCCGGCGAATTGATCAGATACTGTACCGGATAAGAGGAATCCAGCTCCTGCACCTCATAGGCACCGCTTGGATACGTTGTCAGTGACTGATGCCAGCTGTTATCCACATTCAGGTCATACACCTGATCGATTCCTTCCCCACGAATGCGGAATCTAAACGTATCCGGAGCACTTGGCGGCAGATAGTTGCCGTCATCGTCCAGCATATACTTGAATACTTCAATCGTACTGCGGTTGACAATCAGCTCATTGATAACCTCCACAACATTGCTGACAGCATCCCCCATGGTGATGGTAGCACTATCGGTTTCCGCTCCCCCGTTTACCCGATAGGTTGTGATGAACTGATCATTATTGATTTCCCGGATGCTGTAGGTTCCCTTCAGCAGATCGTTAACCACATAGGTGAAGGAATTACCGAAGTTCAATTCCACACGGCGCATCGTCGTCATATTATAGATTTCCACAACATACTGGTCGCCATCCGCCGGGCGGATCAGCGTACCGTTTGCCTGCTTAATGAATTTCGTGATTTCCAGCTTTCCATAGCTGCTGCGCTGGGCGTTGATGATGCTGACATTGTGCGCATCACGGTCGACCTCCACCGTAGCAGTGGAGCTTTCCTGCGCATCATCTACAATATACGTCACCTCATAGCCGCCCGGATTCTGTTCAGAAATCTGATAGGTTCCCGCTGCCAGATCACGCAGTGTGGTCTTCCAGCTGTTGCTTTTCTGCAGAACGACACTTGTCTGCATTCCCGCACCACTTACCGCAACAACAAAGCGCTGGGTATCATTCGGCAAAACGAGCTGTCCGCTGGCGTTGCGGATAAGCTTTGAGAGCGTGATGGAGCCCCCGCTTCCCCCAGCTGCATCAATCATTGCCACCTCATTGGAATTTTTCTCAACATGCACGATGCCGTTTGCGACCTCGCTGCCGCCGTTGATAATATATGTGACCTGATCATCACTGTCCACTTCATCGATCACATACCAGCCATCCATCAGATCCTTGACAAGGATGCTCCAGTGATTGGCTGCATTCAGGGTAAACACCTCATTGTAGCCCGGCTTGGATACATGTACCCGGGTCACAAAATCCTGTGCCGGCTGTTCCAGCTTGCCATTTACCCGCATGAACTTCTCGATGCGGATACTGCCGAAGACTTCCTTCACCGTATTGATAATCTGCACGGTACTGACGTTGCCCTCCACATTGACAATAGCGCTGTTAACCTCACTTGCACCGTTGACAATGTAGCTCACATCATAGCGGTCATCGACCTCATCCACGACGTACACGCCATCCTCCAGAGCATCTACCAGCAGCGACCAGTTGTTTTCACGATTCAATGTAAAGACCTCATTGTACCCCGGTCGTGAGATATGAATGGTGGAAATAAAATCCTCATCCGGACGCACCAGATTCTGATTGCGGCGCATATATTTATCCAGCTGTATACTGCCCCTGCCGGATACCTGCGGTGTATCGATAATCTGAACGGTATTGCTGGTACCTGCCACATGGATGATACCGCGGTCCACTTCATTCCCCCCGTTGATGATGAAGCTGACAGCATCCATCGTCGTCGTTTCGCTGATGACATAATCCCCTGCTGCCAAATCCGAAAGCACGCGCATCCAGCGGTTGGAGGCATCCAGTGTGATCAGCTCATTATAGGAAGGCCCGGATACCAGGAAGACATAGGACGCATCCTTTTGCGGGCGCATCAGCATACCATCCTGACGAATATATTTGGCCATGGTGATGCTGCCGCTTTCCGCTACCTGCTCCCGATTGATGACCTGTACCTGATGCGCAGTGCCATTCACTGCCACAATGGCGCGATCCACCTGAGAACCGCCGTCGATAATATAGCTGACATCCTCATGATCCAGCTCATCGATGACATAGGTTGCGCTTGGTAACGGTCCAATCGTCTCCGTGAAGCTGTTTCTGGAGGATAATGTGAAGATTTCGTTATAGCCCGGTGAGGAAACATGGATGCGATAGCTGCCTGATTGCGGCTTGCTCAGCAGTCCCTGTGCATCCTCTACATATTTGCTCAATGTGATGCTGCCGGTGTTTCCTGTCCCCTGCGGATTGATGATATTCACCGTATTGGCATTCTGCATGACATGAACGATTCCCCTTGCAAGCGGTGCCGCATTATTGACGACATAGCGAACACCCTCCTGTCCACTCTCTTCGATAATTTCATACCAGCCGTCCTTTAAATTGCGCAGGCTGGCATAGAAGTGATTTGCGTAATTCAGAAGAACTCTGCTTGTTTCCTCTTCTCCCTTGATGCGTACCCAGAAGCTGTCCTGCTCGGATGGATAGCGGTAACACCCCTCAGTGTCACGAATGAGCTTGCACAGCTCAATGCTTCCCTCATGCGGCTGCTTCTCCTCATTGATTACCTTGACATCCACGTTTTCCGCTTCCACATTGATGACAGCACTCTCTACTTCCTTACCCCCGTTGATGATATAGCTGACATCATGCGTTGTATTCAGCTCACGCAGCTCATATACCCCCATCGGAAGATGCTCCAGCGTTTCCTTCCAGCGGTTGCAGGAGTTTAGCGTAATAATCTGATGGAACGCTTCTCCCCTGACGTCCACCTCAAACTCCTCTTCCTGCTGCGGTTTCTTCAGACAGCCGCAGGATGCATCGCGCATGTACTTGGAAAGCGTGATGCTTCCCAATGCACATTTCATTACATTGACAGACTGTACATGCACATCACTGCATAACACAATTGTACCATCGCACTCGCGTGCATCATCCACCAGATAATACAGCTCCTTGAATTGCGGATCCTCCTTCTGAATGACCTGATATTCCGCCTGCGGAAGCTCCACCGCCTGATGCCAGTGATTGCGCTCATTCAGCACGAAGGTCTTATCCATATGCTTCCCCTTGACCTGCATATGGAACACCATGTCCTTTGACGGCGCTGTAAGATCATCCTCACAATTCTTGACGACTGCCTCCAGATGCAGCTTCGCCATAGCCTCGCTTGCATTCAGCACGGTAATGTTTACAGCTTCATCCCTGACCTCAAAGTATCCGCTATCCTTCGGACACTCATCATTGATCTGATAACGGACCTCATGATTCCCCAGCTCACGGATTTCATAGGCGCCGTTTGGCTGCCTGCAAAAGGTCGCTGTCCAGTCATTGCTTCTGTCCAGAACACATTCCTGTTTTTCCTTATCATGCAGGAGCTGGATACGGAAGGTGTCGTTTCGTTCCGGCTTAAAGCGTTCTTTGAATCCGTTTTCCATGCATTTGGTAACGGTGATGTCGGCGCGGCGCGGCTGCTTGATCACAGCACAGACGCTTACACATTCCCCGTTTAACTCAATGCAGACAACATCCTCGAATACACACTCCTCAATTTCAAAGCGAACCGCACCGGCATCAAGCACACGCAGTGTATAAGAGCCCGGCTGCAGATTCTTTAATTCATCGCAGAAGCTATTGCGGCTGTTCAGGCAGAGTGTTTCCTTGCAATGCTCGCTGACGATTTCCACACGTACCTCTTCGCCCGGACACAGATCACGGCGAACGCCGTCCTCCTCCATGAGTGCACCAACACGGATGCAGCCCTTTGGACACGGTGTATTTACCATGGTGATGCAGACATCCTCATCACACACATCCACGACGGCAGACGCACACGGCAGATCATTGATCAGCCAGCTGACCTCATAGCCCTCGCATGGAACCTCACGTACCTCATAATGTCCCTGCGGCAAATCATACAGGCGGACACAGAAATCATTTTCGCTGTTCAACTCGATTTTCTGTGTGCACATATCGCTTTCCACGATGGCACAGAAGGACTCACCATAGGATGGCATGACCAGGTTACCGTCTGCATCCGCGATACGCTTCTCCAGCAGCATACAGCCGCAGCGCTCCTCTTCGTTGATGATCGTAACATGCATGCTTTCTCCCTCGAACAGGAAGTAGCAGCTCTCATGCAATTCCCCGTTGATGTCATATACATGCTTACCGCCGCCCAGCTCACGCAGCTCATAATGCTGGTTGGCCAGATTGCTCAGGCAGATGCAGAAATCATTGCCGGCATGCAGTTCATATACCTCATGACAGTTCTTGCCCTTTAGCAGCACACGGTATACGGCATCCTCATCCGGCATCACGATACGGTTTCCATCCCGTATGCGTTTTTCAATCGTTACAACGCCCTGCCGCTGTTCACTGTTGATGATGTCGATATATTCATCATCACGTCCCAGTGTAAAGCAGGCACGCTCGCAGCTTTCCCCATTGACGCGGTAGCGGACATTCCAGTTTTCATCGACCTCACTGATTTCATAGCTTCCCTCCATCAGATCATCGAAATATACACAGAAGTCATTGCGTGCACACAGGCGGTAGGTGCGGCTGAAGCCCTGTCCCTGTAACAGGAAGCGGAATTCATCCTGCGGACACGGCATGAACAGCTCCCCCTGCGCATCCTCGATATACTTGGTAACGCGGACACTTCCTGTGCAGTCGCTTTCCTGATTGACAATCAGAACCTCCACATCGCACTGTCCCAGCTCGACATTGCCGAAGCTTTCCTCGTTGCCGTCTATGACATAGCTAACGCGATAGCCCAGATTATCCTTCTGCACAATACGATAGCGTCCCTGCGGCAGCTGATCCAGAATCACACACCAGTTGTTTTCCGCACGCAGACAGACGTGCTCACTGCACTCTCTACCTTCGACCAGGATATCCAGCAGCATGCCTCTGGATGGACGCTGCATGTCCCCGTTGCAGCAGCGAACAACACCACGCAGCTTCAGCATACCGCTGTTGCGGCGGCGGTTGATGATGCTGACCTCCTGATTGGACCCATCCATATACACGATGGCATCGCATTCATCCTGCTGATTGACGATATAGGAAACATCATAATCATAGCTGTCCAGCTCGGTAATACGGTATTCTCCTGCCGCAAGACCCTCCAGCATGACACACCAGTTGTTTCCGGCCTTTAACAGATACGTTTCCTTGAAGCAGGCACTTTCCACACATACTTCAAATTCCTCATCGCGCCCCGGCTTGACCAGCTCACCGCTTCGTGTTTCTTCAAATTTACAGATTTTCAAAACACCGCAGCTGCTCTTCGCAACACTGTTGATGATGCGGATTTCATTTTCACAGCAGTCATCGACAACAAAGCGGGCATGACGGCACTCCCGTCCGCAGTTGACCTGATAGCTGACCTCATACTCACACGGTGCATCCTCACGCACCTCATAGCTGCCGAAGCGCAGATCATCGAAGCACATGCACCAGTCGTTATCCGCATTCAGCTCGAAGCAGCGTTTACAGAAGTAGGAGCTGAGGGTTACATGAAAGCACTGATGCTTCTGCGGCTTAATCAAATCACCGAATTCATTGCGCACATATTTGCAGATGCTGACCTTACCTGCATTGCGTTCCTCATTGATGACGGACACACAGAAGGCATTGTCACCATTGATGCGGATACAGGCACTAGTACTCTCTCTTCCCCCGTTGATAACATAGCTTGTCGTATAATCGGTATTACAGCTCACTTCCTCGATGATATATTCCCCATTGCATAAATTCGCGATATCCACGCAGAAGTTGTTGCTGGCATTCAGATTAAAGGTTTCATTCATACCGCAGCCGCTGACCATGACCATGAACTGCAGATCCTTCGACGGCTTGGAAACACTGCCGTCACAGCTGCGAATAAACTTGCAGATACGAAGCGGTGAGGTCATACCTTCACAAAGTCCCATATTCTGCTGTGAATTGATAATCATAACCGATGCCTGCTCACAGTCGTTCAGCTCTACATTGGCATAGCACTGCTCCTCACGGCCATTTACGATATAAACCGGATTCGCTTCCATCGGATCACTCAGCTCATTGATATCGTAATAGCCCGGCAGCAGTCCGCAAAGCATGGCACAGTAGTCATTATCCTCGCTCAGCTCAATCAGACGATCATCGCTGTCAGAGATAACGCGAACCTGATAAACCTCACCACAGCCCGGCTTGCACAGGTGTCCGTTTTCCATACGAATATACTTTTCAATCTTCAATACAGTGTCTGCACGCAGTTCATTGATCATGACGAGTTCATTTTCCTGCGGCATCAGATCAAAGCGGCCATCCGAGGTTTCTCCCTCATCATTGAATCTCCAGCGGGTCAGATACCCTGTACATCCGCTTTCCTCAACCATAGTATAGCCTGGCAGCAGGTCACAGATGGTTTCCTGAAAGTCATTGGATGCATCAAGGGTAACACACTGCTCCTGCCCATTCTGCATGACATGCAGGGTAAATGCCATGTCCCTCTGAAATTCCAGCGGGTCCCCATTCATATCTACTAATTTCTTTACGACATGCAGCTGTGTCTCACCCAGCTGCTGATTGATGATGCGGACTGTGCGGTGAGAGGTCGTACTCGTGTAGATCACTGTGGCGTAGTCCTCCTGCTGAATTTCCTCATCCACCAGATAGGTGATATCCACCTCATCCCCGTTGATCATCTGCTGTCCGCTTTCATCCGTCTGTACGATGACATGCTGTACTGCCTGGATATCGGAAATCGTGATTTTTCCAATACCGGTAGCCGGATCGATGGGTACATCATAATAACAGCATTCGTTCTGAGAGTGACAGACCTTGACATGACGCATTCTGCGTATGTCTCTGGCACTACCGTCACGCATCCTCTCTTCTATGACAATATCCATGCTCGCATTTTCTATGCACGGCTGTGCCGTTTCCAGAAGGCTGACAGGCAGCATGCGGTAAAAGACGTTCCATAAGCGTTTGCTCATCTTTATCCTCCTTCTTCATATAAGCGATTCATTTCTTATACATTCTAGTATATGAGCCCACATGGAAATTGTTCTACAAAATAAAAGAACCGTTAATTCATCAACGGTTCCAGCTGCAGCAGCACATAGGGCTGCCCCTCAATTTTGATTACATGTACACGCAGTACAGCATAGGTATTCTTCATGTGCAGTGTTACAACAAACGGGATATCATATTCATTATTCATTACAATCACCTGCTTTATCGTATGTAAAAAGCTTAAACGTGTACATCCTCATCATAGATACACACCATAAAGGTATAGTAGAATACCAGCACCAGACACATGACAACACCATAGATAACAGATACAAGAAAGGCAGGAAGAAGCTGCATATTATCAAACAGGGAAAGTCCCAGCTCCATCGCATCCATGAATGGATTGCTGCGGGTCATGATATCAACGACACCGCTGTTTACAGCAAACAGGGTTCCATATTGGAAAAAGGCATTCATGAACGAGGTATAGGCAAAAGCAATTAAAAAGATGACCAGCATACTGTAAAAGGAAGAACGGTAATGCCGAATGATCTTAACAAAGGCATCCTTTATGATGAGAAACGGATTCCGCGCCCCGTCATAAATGGCAAAGCAGGCAAATACCTGCACCGGAATATAAAACATCATCAGCACAAGCATGATTGGAGTCAGTATGGTATTGATACTGCTCATATCCGCAAGCATCAGCTGAAAGGAAAGCCAGCTGCTCCCCACCATTACGACAAACAGCAGGGTCTGCACCCCAATGAGAGGAAACATATAGTCCTTCATCGTAAGCGTACGTATATCTTCCCGCTTGGTACGGATAAACTGAAACATGACAATCAGATATACATAGGCAGCCACAACAACGATCAGATAGAGAAACAGGTAGGATACCAGCATACTGCCTGCCCGGCTGACAACCGAAATTCCCATACTGTAAATCGAGCAGTACAGAATGCTGAGCAGCATCAGCATAATCAGCAGACTGGCAATGCGTTCTCTTATATTGGTAAATGAAAGAAAGTCTTTCCAAGTTTTCATAATATCACCTCAGGTATAGGTTATTCTACCATATTTCATGTAAAATGGGAAATGCTAAAAAGGATAAGATTGGAACTGTGCAGGCGGTGCTCAGATATGAATAGTTTCCATAGACGATGTTTGATTGCTGATTCTTATCTTTAGTGCCTAAGATTTCCTTAATATGTAAAAATCCTCCTGCAAGCCGCACAGGAAGACTTCAGTAAACAGGATATGCATGTATATACTGTATTTTATTGATATCACGCATGAACGTACATCTCAACCTGCTTTCCCCGATGCGCAAGTCCTACTTTAATAACATTTTGCATATCGTGATCATATTTCTTGTCTATGATTTGATCACATGCAAGCTTCGCCAATTTTGTAAGGTCAATATTTTCGTCCTTTGTATATTTCAATTCAAACAACAGTGAGGGTTCTCCACTGGTTTTGTTGCTTAACAAAATGTCATACCTACCTTCACCATGCTCCCGATTGCTCGAAATTTCATAAGCATTTCCCAACCGCATAAGAAGACCTAATAGAAGCGTCTGGTAAGAATTCTCATTGATTAAATCAAAATAACTTATAGTATCCATCAGAATTTTACGATATCCGCGCAAAAACCCTTTCCAGTCTTTTTGAAGGAGTTTATCTGTTAAAACATCGATACTATTCTCATCTACATGAAGATAATGTGCTGTGATTGCACTAAATTCACTCATGATTTCTTTATTAGGAATTCTTAATTCATATCTTCCGAGTAATGAATCAAGCGTATCCTGTACGGTTAGATATCCGGCATTCAGGCACTGCCCGCCTGAGGCGCAAACAGCCCCCATAAACTGCTTGTTTCCTTTAGCTCATAAAAAGATGTTTCGAAATTTACAAGTGTTCTAACTGTTCCGATCCTTATTAATTCTTCATATCCCTCTTTAAATGAAGCATCACAATCTTTCATTGCCACTTTTATCATTTTATTAGAACTGGTATTCACCCAGTAAGGCATCAATACTTTACGTTCCGCGTAATTGATAATGGACCAGGGATTAAAAATGTCTACGCCTCCCATATTATAACCGTCATATAATGCGCGTACTTCATCCGTATACTTCAAATCATAATATGCTAACAAGTCTTTTACCTCATTCTTTGTAAATCCAAAGTATTCTGCATATTCTTTATCCTTTACTGTACATACAAGCAGATTATTTAAATCAGAAAAAAGGCCTCTGCCCGCCTTACGCGTATTCTCTTTCGCAACGCGCTGTATGCCTGTCAATATAGCAAATTGTAAATCATCACTTGTTTTCAAAGCCGTATGCAGGAGTGCTGATAAGGCACCGCTCACTTCTTTATAAAATCCCTGTGTATGGGCTTCAATAAACGGTGTGTCACGCCTTGGGCGGGCAGCGCCTATTCGTCTATAAACAACATAACGCGTTTTTTGTAATATTGATGACATTTTTTCATTAAAAAGCTGATTGCATGGTCAACTAGCTCCAAGTTTTCGTCTTCAAGATCAGATAATCCCCGTAAAATCAAATCAAATTTAGGCTTTTCAAACATACTGAGTTTTTCTAAAACACATGCATATTCATCATAAACATTTAATAATTGCTCCTTTATAGATTTTACTATCCTCCTCTTAGATTCTTTTGCATCCGCAAAAGATAAAAATATTGTTGGATACGTATTTATATAGGAAGCATACTCTGTTTTCATATTGCTGAAGCTTCAAAAATGCTAGCTGAATTCTTGGTAACATCGAAAAAATCTGAAAGCATGCCATGGGTGGGCAGCGCCTGCTCATATTGATTGTCTTCCCCGCTACTAGCGCGCCTTTTGTCGGATACCAAAGGTATCGGCAATATTTCGGTGAAAGCGTCTTGGTCGTGTAATCAGTGTAACAGTTGTTTTCCTTTCCAGAAACTCCGCAATCATCACGCCTCAGGCGGGCAGTGCCTGCTTTTATCAACTGTGTAATAATCTTCAACCCGTAATTTCTGATAACCGTCAACTCCTATTGGTATGGCTTTTTTCAAAATATCACCGCCTTCTATATATATTATACCTTAATTTCATAATTCAGACATACGAATTGAGAAAAAGGATACATAAATCAACGTACTGCGAAAGCTTTTTAGTTTTGCTCTTTTCAATGTATCACTAGATATCTGTATCATAGCATGAATTCATCGCTTTATGGCGAAAAATCAATAAATTGTGGATTTAAATGCACGATAATCAAGTTTTTTCTACACCACAGTTAACCAAAGCATTCTGGAAAATCAATCTTCTATTATAAAATTTCTATACGTAAAAAAATCCTCCTGCCGATATTGCAGGAAGAATTTTTTATTGCATTTTATGTACCTTTCACAAAACAAGCCTGTGCAGGAAATCCATATGGATGAATATTGCTCGATATTAAAGCTTCCTTTTTGAATGTATCAATGAAAATCGCCTCACAGATGAGCCCGCTAGAAATAGTATAATCACCAAATACTTAATGAAATTGAAATTATGATATAGAAAGAGATTTCCCTGAACCAAGTCAAAGACAGTGACATACAAGATAAAATCAGCACCGTTATAATAAAGAATCATTGGAAACAATAATATAAATAAACTCAAAAAGCAGCTAACAAGAGGATTTTCACACTTTTTAGATATTAGGGCTACGATACAGCCACTGAGCACTACACCCGAGCACCGGATGAAATACAGCAAACAAGCATACTGCAAACATGAAATTTCAAGCGGTAATGAAGATGCAATACTCCAATCATCAGGTACTACAGCTTGTAATGGGGCATCCCATTGAAACATCGGATATAGTTGATGAAATGCAAGTGCGTCACTAAGATTGTAAAATAAATACATGAATACCGACACCATTAGTACAACTATGAATTTAGCTCTATTCCTCGACCTTCTGCCTTTTTTTGTAGTCTCATACAGTATATACTCCTTTTTCTGCTGATCAAATGTATAGATTCCATGTAAAGCAAATATAAGGGAGGCAATCAGCAGAATACTCATTTGAATATCCCGCTCTTGTGTATTCATAGCAAAAATAGCCTGATATCCCTTTTTATAAACGAGTACCTCACCATCCTGATAATCCTTATAAAAAATCTTGAACGCCGCTTTGTCTTTTATTTGATCCATACTCTTTTTTAATAAAGCCTGGTAATTTGCTTCCGATGCCGCCATTCCCCTATCTTTCTCTGCAGCTAGCTTTTCCAGTTCTGTTTCCTGCTCCTCATACAGCTTATATTGTTTTTCAATTTTACGCTTCTTAACAGGATTCAGTACACCGCCATATTCTTTATATAGTTCTATCACCTTATCCTCAATGACAGAGTCCTGTCGCTGACTGGCAATTGTATAACTATAATTCCCCTGATAAACACACAGCAGGACACATATGATAAAGAATTTATTATTAACAATGATTTTTTGAATTTCATGTATCAACAGACTGGTATGCTGTACAAACGCAATCGAATGAGCATTCCATTTGGGGACCCTGACCTTTTTATGTAAAAACAGGAATAACGCTGTAAAAAGTAACATACATATGATGATACATATACATAGGAGTTCAGCTAATGATATTGTAATAGAACAAAATGTAAATACTATATAATCCTGATAAAACGTATGTGTATTACTGATTTCATATAAATTGAGGTAATGAAAGATACGCAGTATAGAGTTGACTGAAATAGTCTGGAAAAGCAGATAAGAGAGGGCCAGCAATGCACTCATTAAAAGAATAGAGAATTTCTGAAAGCATTGATACAAACATGCAAATATCATAGCTAAAGTGAATCCTGTAATGATTTTTATGGCAAATGTTATACCATACCACATACCTACATTTCCTTGAAATGCGCTTGTATACAGAGAAGGTATGCTTTGAATGGATGCTTCCCAATTTCTGCCGCCATACAATCCCTGCAGGAGAAGCAGATATCCCCCTTCAATTAGGATCGTAAGCAAAATACCTGTAATGAAGATAACAATGCATTTAGAAAAGCGTGATGCGACCCTTCCATATTTCGTAGTTGTTATCAAGGATGTCATATCTGCACTTTCATCGCTCTGTAATACGATAATCGCTATAAATAACCAGGCAAAACAAATCATGATAGAGACAGAGCTTGTCACATAACGTTCAAAAACAAGGAAGCCTTCGTCACTGAAGCTTGTATTACGAAGCCTTTCGTAGGTACTTTTTGTGAATTCCAACTGTTGTAGCTTTTCATCCGATATCGTAATATGCATGGGATTATTTTTGAGAAAATCCGTTTTCTTCAGAATACCATCCAGATATGTTTGATACTCTGTTATACGATTGTAATAGGTATGGAGATACTGGTATATCTGTAAATGAGCATTCAAATCCGTATAGATATCCGTTTGCAGTAATTTTTGATATTCTGATAGAAAATCTGCATCAGCCTTCTGTGCTTCCGTATCATCCTGAAAGGCCTCCGTTAAATGAAGCTGCTCTTCATATTGCTTCACTTGTGTGAAGAATGTATGCTTTTTTTCTATCCATGCTTTTTTATCCTGCAGATTTTTGCCATTTAATTGTTTATTTATGCTGAAATAAACATCTTTATATTTCGCCATTACATCATTGCTCTGTAATTGTTCCATATACAGAAAGGTGAATGTCGCAAAAAGAAGAAGAAGGATGGCAACGATCAGATTGCGCTTTGATGTAAGCTTCCTTATCTCATATCGTATAAGCTGCATATAAATTATCCCATATAATACAGATAAGCATCTTCAAGTGAGGGGAGAACAGAGCTTTCACCGACTTCATCAACTATATAGCGTACATGAAATACAGTATCCAAACGCAATGACCTTGTAATTTTATGTGTTCTCTGAAATTCCTCCCATACATCTTCAGCAATCAATGTTTCCTGTACCCTACCCTTTAAGCGTTCAATCAACTCCGTTATACTACCTTCGAATAACAGATTCCCTTCCTTTATGAATAAAATTTCTTTTGCAATCGTCTCAATATCCTGCATAACATGCGTTGCTATTAAAACTATCTTATCTTTTGCAATCGTAGAAATATAATTACGCAACCGTATTCTCTCCAATGGATCCAAGCCTGCCGTCGGTTCATCGAGGACCAGTACCTTTGGATCATTTAATAACGCCTGCAGGAAAAATAACCGTTGCTTCATCCCTCCGGAGTAGGCCTTAATTTTCCGGTTCAGATAAGTATCAAGGTTAAGTATACTGCTTAATGCCTTTATCTTTTGTTCCGCTTCCTCTTTCTTTATTCCTTTTAGTGCTGCCATATAATACAAAAACTGCTTCGCAGTAAAATCGCCGTATCCCGTTGTTATTTGCGGCATATAGCCAAGAATATTGCGATAGGTAGAGCCCATCTTTTTTATTTCATCTCCACAATAAGAAATTGTACCTTCATATTGCGTTAAATTCGTTGTAATCATTTGTAATAGCGTACTTTTCCCTGCGCCATTCGGTCCAATAATACCATAAACCCCCGGTTGCAGCACAAAGCTCATATCACGTACGGCTACCGTTTTCCCATAATTCTTCGTCACCTTTTGAACATTTAACGATAACATGAGGCACCCCCTTATGTTAATTCAATTTGTACATACTTTTGGAATTTATCTTCTTTGATCGGATACCTATAAAATTTATTTCCATTTGCAAAATAAAATGAGTGATGGATGATTCCCTGTGGCAATCCTTCCATATGTTCTAAAGCTGTCTTATCAAGCAATTCACCTTTTCTGTTAAACAGATAAAGATTTTTCATGTCAATATCGCATAATACGATATAGTCATCATTTACAAAGGCACTAAAAGAATAGGTATCCAATAATTTCTTTTTCTTATTTGATGCAACATCATAGTAAAAGACACCTTCTTTTTCCCCATTACCTACTTCAATTAAAAACTGGCTGTTTGCATAATAAACATTTTTCTCCTTCTGCCAGAGCTTCATACTGTAATCTGTAAGTGATCCTTTCAATATAGCATTCTTTATGACTTCTTGTTTATCCTTATAGATTTCTGTAGTTATATATACACTATCATCTTCAAAAAACATATTTACAATATTTGTATCAGGTTCTAATTCAAAGCATATTTCATCCTCGTTATCAGACAGGTCATAAGCATGTACCTTGTTGCTGTCTGCATAATATAAAATATTCTTATGTATTGTAAAGGCAAAGGAAACATCCTCACCATCATCACTTTTTGTGACAGAAAGAAGCTGTTCTTCCTCGGTTCCATCAAAATTACTTCTTATAATAGTCTCTGTTAATTGATCTTTTTTATTAAAAGCCTCTACTACATAATAAAGCTTATCCCCATATACAGTATAATTTGAACGCATTTCATCAGAAATGCTACTACAGCTATCTACATTGTCAAAATCACAGCCGGATTCAGGGTTTGAATCCATTATATTTGTGTTCTTGCCATCATAAAAAACTGTATATTTATGTGTTCCTTCAGAATTTTCATAAACAGGGAACAATAATGCCCCACCTTTAATATCTGCCATGAAAGAGGAAGATGCCATAGAATTTTTCAGTGTAGCATAATCAGCTTCATAATGCAGAGCTTTCTCATCAACTTTCTGTGTCTGCTTGCCGCTACAGCCGCTTAACAAGGAAAACATTATAAACATCGCGATTACTTTAGTGAAATTTTTTTTCATAAGAGTCCCCCTTTAAAATTATTCTTTCGATTATTAGAATAATTCCTCCTAGGTACCTAGGAGGAATTATTCGCATAATAAAATAGAGTTATCGAACATCTGAACTATAATAAGTATTATTTCCTACTTTATGAGTACCATCAATACGTGTAAAGTAACGACCTCCACTCGGTAAAGAGCGTCTAGTTGTTGCATAACCAGTATTAGCATCTCTATAGCCATAATCAGCAGCTAGTGTAATAATACTTGCTCCATCCTTTGTATAACGAGATACTGATTTAATATTGCATGAATCATTAGTAGCATATGTATACCCACTTGTAGTTTTATCATTGCAACTTACGCCATAGTCATATGATGCAGCATTTATTGAAATAGCTGATAAAGCGAATCCAAAAGAGAACAATGCTACAAGCATAAATTTCTTTCTTTTCACAGAATCACCTCCCCCCCATAATGTCAGCGCTTCCATTTATAATTTTATAATAACCTATTAACTATTTTTTGTCAACGCTTTATAACAAATCATATTGATCAGCAGCATATTGATCATATTGAATCAGGAATACAAAAAATCCTCCTGCCGATATTGCAGAAGGATTGGTACCTCCTTATTTTATATTGATCCAATGGTCCTTTCCATCCTCATACACATTTGCACTCAACAGATATAATGGAACCAGCAAATAAAACTGCACCACATAATACAGCGCATAAATACCGATAATACTGATCAGCGCCTGTGTATTATCGGCAGCAGCACTGAATACCTCCATCAGATTGTTACTGATATCATTCCCCAAAAAGGACGTCACTACAAGCAGAATACCAATCTGAGCCACAACAAACCAGATCATATACACAAGAGAGCCGCGAAGAATCACACGAATCTGTTCCCAAAGCAACTGAAAGCTCCCCATCACGAGTGCCTTGATCCGGGTAACACCATCATATACGCCATAGGCGATCAGTGCGTTCCACAGGATAAAGAAGACATTCAGCACACTCATTCCCACATAGTACAATGGTGGAACCATGATCAGAAACGTTGCCACGGTACTGACCAGCAGCTGTATCACACTGACAATAAGACCAGACAGAATCAGATATATGAAGCGTGAAGCGCCGTATTGCACATCCTTCACACTAAAGGATTCATTTCGAACCCTTTGAATAAACAGAAACAGAATCACATAGTTGATCAGTGAAAAAAACAGGGACAGAAGAAAACTCAAGATGGAATACACCAGCGATTTGGCATCCATGATATAAATTAGAGAATCCTTACACAGGGATATCATAAGGCTGGAAACAAGCAGTATGGCAAACAGCCGTAGATGATGCCCCTTCAGCTGTGCAGATAGCTGTTCCTTATATTGTTGATATGTTTTCATAATTACCTCCATGTAACCCGCTGCATACGGGCTTTGCTGCTTGAACTGCTGATAGCTGTCTGTTTCTCCTGTTTCAGCAATCACAATACAAAACATTATACGAGAAAGCGAAAAGAAAAGCAACCGCTCAAAGAGCATGCTGCTTGGTGATTTCGGATTCCCTTATGGGAGTGGCATACTGCAGAAAGTATTTTTCCACCTTTTTGCGTGATACGCATTTCAGCGAGATGCACTGATGATTTTTCAATTCGATGTTCAACACATCCAAATCATTGCGACTGGAGGTAATCGACCATTTTGCTACATCCTGCCAGAACAGCAGAAAGCATTCCTCCTTGCCGTTATTGAGATAAAAGACCGCATAGGTTTCATAAAACTCTATCAGTACAACATCTTTGACAAACAGCAGGCAATACAGAAACAGAAAGGTTATTACGATTCCTATGAGATAGACACGGGTAAACAGCAATGCAATCCCGATGAAAAGGAATACGGCAATGACCAGATACGGCTTTGCGTTGATCTGGTCGATTTTTCTGCCGTCTGTGGGCAAATTTCTGATTTTTAGCACCTTACTTTTTACGTTCACGTTCGACACCTTCTTATCTAGAAATTATTATATATGAAATAATTATTATATCAATATAATCACACAATTCCACTTATTTCTTATATATATTTCGCATATTTCCATGTATAATATTCCTGTATATCACACAGAAAGGACGTGTTGTCATGTTTGACATAGTAAAGGATATAGATCAATGGGGGAAGGGTTCCCTATTCAAATACGGCTTCCTGCAATCCCTTGTCATTATGCTGATATTTCTGTTATGTGCCTGGCTGTGCAAACGGGCAATCAACCGCTGGATCCGTAAAAAGGAAATTGTAAATGCGAAGTTTGTTATGCGCATTGTTAAAATCACTCTGTACACCATAGCCATATACGGCTGTTTATCTCTGCTGACTCCTTTTGAAAGTGTCCTTGGTAAAATCTGGGGAAGTGCAGGTATCATCGCAGTGGTATTAGGTCTTGCGGCCCAGGAATCCATGGGCAACTTTGTAAACGGATTGTTGATTACCACCTTCAAGCCGTTTAAAATCGGCGATCTGGTAAAGGTCAATAACGGAGAATATGAAGGCTACGTGGTGGATATCTCCCTTCGAGATACGGTGATAAGAACCTACGAAAACACAAAGGTTATCATTCCTAACAGCACCATGAACAAAGCCGTTCTGGAAAATGTAAGTCTGACCAATCACACAAAAGGTAATTTTCTATCACTGGACATCGCTTATGAAAGTGATTTGGATAAGGCGATGAATATCATGAAGGAAGAAATCATACGGCATCCCGCTTATGTGGATCCCCGCACAGAGGAGGATATGCGAAACCATGTGGAGCCGGTTATCGTTCGTCTTACCTCCTTCAACGATTCTTCCCTGACCCTGCGTGCCACCGTATACTCGCGTGATAATTCAGAAGGCTTTGCCATGCTGTCTGATCTGCGCATCGCAATTAAAAAACGCTTTGATCAGGAAGGCATTGAATTCCCCTATCCGCACCGTACGATTACCTATAAAGAATAAAATGATAGCATTGCCGATAGCAAGCAATAACCTTAAAACATAAAGGAAAAGCATCCCTTGAGCTTGGGATGCTTCTTTCTTATTTCTCTTTTCTGCTCTTACGAACACTCTTGTCATGACTTCCGGATGCTCGTCTGCTTGGACGACGCTGTGAAGAAGAAGCACTGTTATCATAGCTTCTGCTGCGTCCGCCTTTATTATAACCGCCTCCGGTTCCTCTTCCATTGGAACGGCTGCTGTTTTTGCGCTTCGGCGCACTGTCGATTTCCACCATGACTTCCACACCGCGGATATGACTGCGCTGCATATTGCTCAATACTGCATCCACCTTGCTGGCTTCCACATCCACCAGGGTGAAATCCTTGCGTACATCAATACGCCCGATGGCTTTTCCATTCAGTCCGGATTCCTCAATGATTGCCGCAACGATATTACCCGGCTGTACACCATTGTTTCTTCCGACATTGAATTTCAACGTGATAGCATCAAATGCAGATGCATAACGCTTCACATCCTCATCCGCTTCAATATCGATGATTTCATTCTTGTAGGTCATGGAAATCAATGCAGAAATAATGTTTTCCAGAGCAATTCCCTCTGCCATCAGTTCATTTGCAATCTCCATGCTTTCTTCAGTAATGCCCTCATCGCATGCTTCCTTTACCTTTGCAACAAAAGCATTGCGGTTGGCTTCCATCATCTGTGCACAGGTTGGCAGCGCATGACGGACAATATTGGTTTTCGTATAACGAATGATGTCACGGATTCCCGCACGCTGCTTTCCACCGCTTACCAGAGTGATAGCAAGACCTTTCTTGCCGGCTCTTCCGGTACGTCCGACACGATGGATGTAATATTCATTATCCTGTGGAATATCAAAATTCACAACCAGATCAATATCATCCACGTCGATTCCGCGGGCTGCGACATCCGTGGCGATCAGAATCGGATAATTTCCGGAACGGAACTGCTCCATAACACGGGAGCGGAACTCCTGCTTCATATCCCCATGCAGAGAAATCGCTTTGATGTTGTGCTTATTCAGCTCATCACACAATTCATCTACCATTTTCTTCGTATTACAGAAAATCATGCACAAATCCGGATCGTAATGAGACAGCAGCACACGTAAAGCATTTGCTTTTTTTCCACGCGGTGCATCATAATAAATCTGCTCTACTGTATCAATAGTACGCTGTGCAGACTTAATTTCCACACGTACCGGGTCATTCTGGAATTCCTTGGTGATACGCAGAATTTCCGCAGGCCATGTAGCCGAGAACAGAATGGTCTGATGCTCGTTGCCCTCCGGCATCATGGACAGGATTTCTTCAATATCTTCCTTAAAGCCCATGTTCAGCATCTCATCCGCTTCATCCAGAATTACCATATTGGTATTATCCAGCTTCAGTGTACGGCGGTTCAAATGATCCATGATACGGCCCGGTGTACCGACAACGATACCGCAGCCTCGTTTCAACAGCTGAATCTGACGGTCAATCGGCTGACCTCCGTAAATCGGAACGATCTTAACGCCTTCCTTGTACTTTGAAAATTTTCTAAGCTCGGTAGCCACCTGGGTGACCAGCTCTCTTGTTGGACAGATGATCAGTGCGTTCGGATATCTTGTTCCCTGACATACTTTCTCAATCGCCGGGATACCGAATGCAGCAGTTTTACCTGTTCCTGTATTTGAACGACCAAGCACATCCTTGCCCTCCATAATAAGCGGAATGGATTGTGCCTGAATATCGGTTGCATTTTCATATCCCATTTCTTCAACAGCCTTCATTACCTCGCTGCTGATCTGTAATTCATTAAATGTTGTCATTGTTACCTTCTTTCTATCATTGCAGGTTAAAAACTCGTAATAACTTACTAAGTTTACCATACGATGGTACATACGTCAATTTATAATTTTTATCATCTATCAGTTTTCCCATATAAAACTACGGCATTCAGCAAATAAAAAAATAGTGCGACTGCACCATTTTCTGTAATCTATGCCATGCTGCGGTAGCAATCCTCCAGACGCTCCACAAGAAGATCCTTAGAAAGGTCAAGAACAAAGGACAGCTCCTCACAGAGTACACCCTCAATACGGGAAAGACATTCCTGATAACGGATACCTTTTTTACCTTCCGCGTATTTCCAATACAGCAGACCAATGAGCAGCTGTACCTGCTGTTCCAGCTTGTAGTCCACAATACTCTGCTGAATCTGCATAAGCGTAAGACTGGCTGGAAGGGATGATTCCTGTTTGGGAGTAAACAATTTCTTCATGATGAGATCCGCCTCATCACTTTCCATCAGATTTCGTACACCCACTCGTGGCAGGCTCTCGAACGGTATGGAACAGGTACTTCCATCCGCTGCCGTAATTACCATACGCTTTTCTTTTTTGTCGATGCCTGTAACATCACAGATGCCCAGGTTTGGATGAAATACCTTTTCTTCATAGTTTACCATTTTATATACCTCAATACCCTCAGTCTATGCTTTTTTCAGTGAAAAGTCAAATAAATATCAAAAGAAATCAAATCGTCTTTGGAGCAAAAGAACACAAGATTGCTGAAGCAAAAGATTCGTTTTCACGTTCTAAACGAATATGTAAAAAAACCTGGTCTGATACAAAATACCGATGCATTATATACATTATGACGAATCGCAATTACACAGTGAAGCATTCCTGCCCGCCGAACCTTTCTGCCCGCCGAACCTTCTGCACTGCAGCAAGCATACGCTTTACATAGTAATTCCAAAAAGAACAGTTGGCTTTCTCTCTATATAAGCTCTATGCTCAACTTTGTCAATAATGAATCGTCTTTCAGATATATAATATACGCATGCGAATGAAGTGCAGTAACCGCCATAATTATACCAGCACTTTCTTTCTGCATTTCAAATCTTCAGACATTTTTGTCGTCTTATACTGTTAGCGTTTTGCGTATGGTTTATCATAAACAGCTGCGAACCAGAAATGCCGCAGAGTAAGTGCTTATGAGAACGTTTTATTCCATTGTGATCAAATGATGCATCAGGCTATCATTGCACTTCTTTCGAGGAATAATCAATCAAGGATACCATAGAGGATACTTTTGTATGTATGAGTTCACTGCCATTCGATAATTTACCCTTATCTCAGCTGATATCTACAACAGATTGGTGAATCGTAACGACCATATTGCAAATAATTACGAAAGTTCTTGCTTTTCTCATTTCTTGTGTTATACTGAAAGTGTAATAACAAGCAAATAACTATGATTTCAATATTCACATATCAGGAATTGTAATTATCTCATTGTACAATTCACATATGTGTTTTTTTATGCCATGAGAGTGCTTCTTATCTACATTATAAGGAGGTACTAATATGAGTACAGGTAAAGTAAAATGGTTTAATGCAGACAAAGGATACGGATTTATCACAACAGACGCTGGTCAGGATCTGTTTGTACACTATTCTGAAATCCAGACTTCCGGATTCCGCACACTGGAAGAGGGAGCAAAGGTTAACTTCGAGATCAATACAAACGATCGCGGAGATCACGCTGCAAACGTAACTGTAATTTAATTATACAATCAAGGGAACCGTCGATAGAAATCGGCGGTTTTTCATTATCCGAAAGCAGCACCGCCTCTTTGACTGGGCTCCTTTGAAAAACGGATCGCACAGCTTTTTGCGTGCTATGACATTTTACAGAACTGTTCGTCAGGACATGCTTATCGGTATAGAAAAGGCTCCGCATGCAATGCAGAGCCTTTTCCAAAATTATAGGGGATAGAATGATGTTATACGTAAATTAGGGATAGTTTTCGGGGATCATTTACGTATCAGCAGTTTTCTCATCTGCCACCCATACTATACAGCACTTCATTTTCGCAATTTGTCGAACTATGTCGCCTGTTCGTTTTTTTCTTCATTCATATGAATCAGCGGCTTCAGCAGCTCATAGAAATCCTCATATGGAACAAAATGAATTTTCTCTTCCTCTTTATAAGCCACATAATATTTCCCATAGCTGTCATAGATTACTTCATATTTATCCTTCTTTACAAGCACCGTAGTCAGAGGTATCTTGTAGCGGGTCTTGTTTCCATTTACCAGCTTATCTTCATAGGCATAATGCGTGCTGGCAAATACGGGATGATCGATACCCTCAATCGTCAAGCTGCCCTTTTCAATATCCGGCAGATACAGATCACTTTCACCCATCTCTATGTATTTACCTGGAAATTTTACAGCAGCCGCCTGTACTACATCCTGCTCCTCAAGTCCTGTAATCTGCAAATCCATCACCTTCCTATGCATCGTATTATATCATGAATTATGTGCTTTTTGACATCTTAGAAATGCTAATCACACAATTTGTGTACGAAAAAGTCAAGTTTCCACACATTTTTCCATGATCCCACCATATTTAAACGGAAAGTTTTTTGTATACTATAGGCAAGCAAGTGGTAATCTTGCTTAGTATGACATATTTCCCCCAAAAATAACTTCATACTTTCTCCCTTTCAAAATTATATAATAATGATACAAAAAAGACGTTCCCCCAAACGTCTTTTTTGTTGTATGCAGGATCATAGATTTCTCTTTACAGCAGCAAGAATGACTGTAAAGCCACATTTTCCCTTTCCATCACCTGTGTCCGCTGATACCAAAATGACTGTATTCGTATGTACAGCTTTTCCCCTTTTTATTCCACGATCCATAAAATTGTGGGAGCTATCACACAATTTGTGCGCCACAATTCTGATTTCCACATATTTTTCCATGATCGCGCCATATTTAAACTGCAAGTTTTTCGTATACTATAAGCAAGCAAGAGGTAATCTTGCTGGTATGATAAAATTCCCCCAAGAATACTTCATACTTTCTCCCTTTCAAATATAAAGATAATAAGATACAAAAGAAGCTCATGAACCCAAGCATGAGCTTCTTTTGTTTTACTTATGTTGTTCATCTATTGTTTCCAAAGACCAGATGTTTGAGTCTCTTCGAAACAGCAGGCAAATCGCGATACCCGCAAATCCCAGCAGTAGAAACAGAAGAGCTGCACCGCTTCCTTCGCCTACACCGATTGCACGTCCAAGCAGGGAGGATGCTCCCTGTGCCGCCATGAAGGGCTCAAGGATATAATCTATAAGGGCACCACCCAGAAAATATCCTGCCGGTATGGTGAAGAATTGAAGAGAATTTCTAGCGGCATACACTCTTCCCTGCATATCAAGCGGTATATGTTCACGCAGCAGCACATCCATATTCGTATTCATTGCCGGGATAAACAGCCAGCCGAGAAATGCCCCCAGACACCATACAAAGGGTTCTCTGCCCAATGCCAGAAAAAAGCTTTCGGTTCCCATGCTGATCAGCAGGGCATTGTGAATCAATCGCACACGTTGATGCCTCGTCGGCTTCAGCATCAGAACAAGACTTCCGGCAAGATTTGCCAGTCCCATACAGGTATTCACTACCCCCAGCACAGCTTCACTGCCACCCTCGCGCATCAGCAGCATATAAGGCAGTGCAGCATCCAGGGTGGAGGCTACCAGATTTATCGCAGCCAGATACAGGATCAGGTCCAGAACACCGCGATTTTCTCTCAGCCAGTGAAGACCGCTTTTTACGCCGTTCAGAAGAGATTGTTTTTCTATAGCGGACACCGCTTCTACAGCAGGCAGCCGTATGAAGAAGGCCAGGGCTGTAAAGGCGACGCTGAAGCTGATCAGATCAATCAGCAGGATTGTCTGCATACCGAACAACGCATAAACAGAGGTTGCGAAAACGGGAACCAGCAGTGTGTTCAATGAATTGGAAAACATCCGCAGAGCGCCTGCTCTGGCATACTGCTTCTTCGGAGTCAGCAGAGTAATCGCCACTTCACTGGAGGGCTGCTGCAGCGTATTCATACATCCGTTTACAGCATTCAGAATATACAAATGCCATATCTCCAGCGTTCCCTGTAACAGCAGGATACTGATTACAAGGGTTGAGCCAGCAGCCAGACTATCACAGATCAGCATTGTCTTCTTTTTATCCCAGCGATCACACAGGGATCCGGCAAACAGGCCGAATATCACATAGGGGGTGTACGAACAGATGGAAAGCATCGCGCTGACCATAGCACTTCCGGATTGTTGCAGACTCCATATGACAAGTGCAAAGCTCGTCATAGAGCTTCCAAGCTGCGAGCATGCCTGCGTACTCCAGAGTACAAGAAAAACATGCAGGTCTTTTATTGTTTGTTTCATATTGTTCATTTTGACTTTGCTCCTTTTCTACATGAATTGTATACAGGCAAAGTCAGCGGACGAGTCCGTAATCATTGCTCCATGCAAGCGATTCGTCCATCAGACTTTGCATGGAGCTGCTGCATAAGGTAATTTCATAATATCTCTCCCTTCATATCAGACTGTATATAGTCTGAGGAATCATTCAGTCTTTCATAATCGAAATAAGCCCTGTTCAAACGTTGTAAATGAACACTCACATGCTATCCGTACAGGCAGCTTACTTCCTTTCCATTATACCACAGCTTCGCGGTATGCTTCCCATAATGTAAAACGAAAACGATGTATTATAACATAGTTTTCCATATTATCTACATTATTTATTGACAAGTATTTTGTATACTGTAAGCAGCAAGTAGGAAATGCTTGCTAGTATGATAATTCCCCCAAAAGTAAATTCATACTTTCTCTCTTTCATTTAAAACTGATAATAATAGAAGCGCACTGTTCCCCCAAGCAGTGCGTTTCTATTTTCTTATTCAGCCAGAGAAGACGAACTTTAATATCATCATGAACAAAACAGAAAATGCAGCATTTGAAATAACGGAATGTTCAAAACAGTACGTGATTTCAACTACATAATTTCACATAGTTGCGACATATTTTTCAGATAACATTTTCGTATACTATAGTCAGCAAGAGGAACTCTTGCCAAGTATGATAATTTCCCCCTCAAATGAAATTCATACTTTCTCCCTTTCATTTAATTTTATAATTCTAAAAGAAAAAGAACGCACCCCCTCAGCGTTCTTTTTCTTTTATTTACGTTTATAGCCGAATTGATCTCTCATCCCTGCACCCTTTTCCTGCCGGCACCATAGTGTATTGCTATCAAAAACGATATGCATTGCTTTTGCACATGGACAGGATTAAGCGGATGATTCTTTCTGTATTGCATCATACTGCTGTCAAAGAGATTGATTATCTCATACCGGATACAAGATATTGCAGTGCTTCCCAGACAACCGGTATTAGCAATGCCGGCAGCAGATTACCTATTTTCATCTGTTTACCGAAAAACAAATTGATTCCAACACCAAAAATCAGTGCATTTCCGACCAGTGAGAGATTCCGGATGAGCGTATCACTGAACAACGGAGAAAGGGTTCCGGCTAGAATGGTGATGGCTCCCTGATACAGAAAAAGCGGAACGGCCGCAAAAACTACGCCAATTCCAAGGGCAGAAGCAAAAACCATGGATATGATACCATCGAGAATCGCCTTTGTAATCAGCATGGAGGCATCGTGTGTCAGTCCATCCTGCAATGCTCCCACAACAGCCATCGCTCCGACACAGATGACAAGCGCATTACTCACAAATCCTTCCACAAATTTATCGTCCCTGCTTTTTACCATACTTTGAAGACGATGAGCCAGCCCCTCCATGCGATCTTCCAAACGTAACAGCTCTCCGGCAACTGCACCAATCCCCAGTGAGCAAATCAGCAGTAGTGTACCGTTCGCCTGCAGGCGTGTACCATCCACTTGCATCATAGCGCTTATCGCTCCGCTGATACCGATAAACAATGTGCATAGACCAAGTGAGCGCATGAGCAAATCGCGTACACGAAGCGGTAGTCCCCCCTTAACCAGCATACCGATCATCCCTCCGATAATCACGGCAGCTGCATTGATTACTGTTCCCATAACGTTCCTCCTCTTTTTTCCTATAAATGTATCATTCCAAAAAAGGAAAGTCAATGAAATCTCCGACAGCTCCTATGAAACAGTTTATTACAGACCTGTTCAAGAAAGGGTAGTGCAACGTGCAGGAACGTATGAAGTGACGAAATACCTCCCCCATTCCCTGGAATTGAACATGCTTTCCATATCCTATCTCTGCTGCAGACAAAAAAAAGATTTCTCATTCATGATCTGCACCATGGAATGAAAAACCTCTTATTTCAGCTCATTATCACAGATACTCAACAGTGGTCTGATTCTTTTACAGCAGCTGATTCAGTATATTTGCAAGCTGTGTCTTTGGCTGATAGCCGGAAATCTGCTTTACTGCTTCTCCGTTCTTGAATACGATCATGGTAGGAACCGACATGATACCAAACTTCATTGCCAGATCACCTTCCTGATCAACATCAACCTTGACTATTTCCGCTTTGCCCTTCATATCCTCTGCCAGCTCCTCCAGTACCGGAGCCAGCATTTTGCATGGCCCGCACCAGGTCGCAAAGAAATCTACCAGGACTACACCCTCTTTTGTTATTTGTTCAAATTCTGCTTTATTTATAACTTTCATAATCTCGTACCTCCGACTATCCACAGTATAGCACATTCTGCCAAAAACATGCATGAAAATGCTCATACTGTGAAATATTTCTGCAATGCCTCCGCAATTCCATCCTCATTGTTGCCGCTACTAACCTCATCCGCCGCTGCCTTAACCTCAGGCATCGCATTCCCCATCGCAATACCGATACCTGCCGCCTGCAGCATTTCAATATCATTTTCGCCATCACCGAATGCCATCACATCATGCATGGGAATATCCAGCATTTCCGCCAGTGCTGTCAGACCACTTCCCTTTGTAATCCCCAGCGGCATCAGCTCCAGCCATTTCGGTGTTGTCAGTCCCAGCCAGTAACGATCCTGCAAATCTCTTTTTGCCTGCGCACTTACTTCAGCCATGACATCCTCATGGTAGGCAACACTCACCTTGTTGATACTGCGGTCAATTTCTTCCCACGTATTGATATAATGAATCTTCGGGTAGCCCTTTCTGTTATCCGCCAGAAGTGCAAAGGCACCTCCCGTCCACGGGTAATCATCACTAAGCTTGTGCTTTTTGCGATATTCCGCTTTTTCCTTTAAGACACTTTCCGGATTATAATCAAACAGTCCGTCATCAAACTGTGCCATAATTTCAACATCCCATTGCCGGAAATATGTAAAAAGCTCTTCCATTTCACTGCGTCCCATCTGCTTGCGGATATGACGTTTTCCACTCGCAAGATCATACAGAATTAAACCGTTGACCTCCAGTAAATAGCCTCCATAGGCATCCATATGCAGCTCTTCGGCATATTCCATAAGCTTGCAATAGCTTCTTCCGCTGGCCAGTACAAGACGTACCCCCTGCTTCTGCACACGCAGCAGCAGCTCCTTGGTTCTGGAGGAAATCCTGTTATCGCTTGTCAGCAGTGTTCCATCCATATCCATTACAATCATTTGTATCATACTATCACGCCCCTTTTGAATAGGATTATACAATGAATATCTTCAGAAGTAAAATCATACTGGAAGAAGAAAAAAAAGAGTGCTATACTAAATGCACAATGGGGAGGTACTGCAATGAAAATACAGAAAACGAATGCCATGCGTATTCTGGACAGCAAGCAGCTGTCCTATGAAGTGCTGAGCTATGCACATGGAAAAGAGGCTGTTGCAGGTCTTGATGTAGCAAAGCAGCTGGAAGAGAATCCGGAGCAGGTTTTCAAAACACTGGTAACGGTTGCGAACACGAAGGAATATATCGTCTTCGTAATTCCTGTGGCACATGAGCTGCATCTGAAGAAATGCGCAAAGGCTGCCGGTGTAAAATCCGTGGAAATGATTCATGTGAAGGATATTAATAAGATTACAGGCTACGTCCGTGGGGGATGCTCCCCCATCGGTATGAAGAAGCAATTCCGCACCTTTGTACACGAAAGCTGTACAGGGCATCCTACCATAATGTTCAGTGGCGGGAAAATCGGTGTTCAGATCAAAATGCAGCCGGATGAACTGTTAAGACTGATTCATGCGGAAACAGCAGATCTCATCAGTGAAGCTTAGTGCTGTCATGCTCCATGGCAGCTTTTTTCATAAAAAAGGAGAGCTTACTCCCCTGATGTAAATACATATTTATCCAGCGCCTTCGCGATTCCCATCTGATCATTGGTATCGGTGACATCCCATGCTGCCTGTTTCAAGGAATCCATAGCATTTCCCATAGCGATGCCGTACTTCACGGTTTTGATCATTTCCATATCATTTTCCGCATCTCCAAACGCCATCATTTCCTCTGTGGAGATTCCCAGCTTCTTTCCAATACGCAACAGCGCACTCGCCTTGGATACCCCCTTCGGCATAACCTCAATCCAGGCAGGACCAACCTCCAGCAAGTCATAATCCTTCAATTCCCTACGAAGATGCGGCAGGTGCTTCTTGAAAAAGGAGGCCGTCTGTATCAGTACAAACTTATTCACATCCTGTGTAATTTCATAGTCTGCATCCTCCAGTGGAATGAAATTTCGCTTTCCCTGATTAAACCCGTAATCCATCGGCCGCCCAAACACGACACTGCGCACCTTTTTCATTGCCTTCAGACGCTTGGATATCAAATCATAGAAATCATATCCGCAGCAGCTGATGACCTCAAAATTATATTTCATTCCCAGTGCCATCACTTTCTTTGCGTCATTGCCGTCCAGCACCTTATCCACATAATATTCCTTTTTATGAAAATCATAAATAATCTGTCCGTTAACCCCTGCTACAAAATTATCACCTCTGTGCTCAAGCTCCAAGGGCTCATATACAAAATCAATACCACCCTTATCCCGTCCGGTAGCTATCGTTATGGAAATCCCCATCTCCTGTGCCTTGATCAGACGTTTTTTGGTTTCCTCATCAATTGTCTTCTGCGTGGTCAGCAGCGTTCCATCCAGATCCAGTGCTATCAGTTTTATCGCCATATTCTACCTCTACTTTCTTTTTCAACCCTATTATAGCGAAAATAGAAAAAAAGTAAACCTGAAATCCCTGTAAAGAAGCTCTGCCAACCGTAAAGAAAACGGACATCTCTATTGAAATGTCCGCTCCTTTATATTTATTTCGCTAATTTAGCAGCTGCTGCCTCATCAACAACAACGACAACATCTGCATGATTCTGCAATACGCTTGCAGGACATGCCGGATCAACCGGTCCGTTGACCATAGCTGCAACAGCATCTGCCTTGTTTGCGCCGGATGCGACAAGCAGGATTTTCTTTGCCTTCATGATGGTCGCAATTCCCATTGTAATTGCATGTGTCGGCACCTGATTGATATCATTATCAAAGAAACGCGCATTATCAGAACGTGTTTTTTCTGTCAGCTCAACGATATGCGTTTCCTCTGTAAACGGTGTACCCGGCTCATTAAATCCGATATGTCCGTTTCCGCCGATTCCCAGAACCTGTACGTCCACGCTGACATTTTCCATAGCCTTTTCATAGCCTTCACAGTCTTCCTTCGTACTTCCATAAGGTACATGAATCTTGTCTTCCGGTAAGTCGATACCCTTAAACAGGTTTTCATGCATGAATGTCCAGTAGGATTCCGGGTGATTTCTGTCAATTCCAACATATTCATCCAGATTGAAAGACTGGCACTGTGCATAGCTTGTTCCATTGTCCTTATGATCCTGAATCATGTTCTTGTACAATCCAATCGGACTGGAGCCTGTTGCAAGACCTAAAACAGCATCCTTTTTGTTTGTGACAACTTCCTTCATAACAGCAAATGCTTCTTTGCTTACTGCATCGTAATCTTTCACTACAATAACTTTCATTTTCTTTTCTCCTCCTGATATTACACAGTAATATCATACCATTTTAAAAGCATGTTTTCAATGTCAGAACATACATATCCTGTATTTCCAGCCGATCGCTGAGCACCGGCTTCTTGCATTCCATATACGATTACAGATGGTAGCCGCTTTTTTCCATGCGGCGTTTGTTTTGCTTCTGCAGTTCAGATCCCGGTTCCTATGGCAACAGATTTCCGGCTGCAACATAGATGGAATACCATTCCTCTCTGGTCAGCGTAATGTCACAGGCTTGTACAATCCCTTCAATGCGCGCAGTATTGACAGAGCCCAGAATCACCTGCATTTGAGCCGGATGGCGAAGCAGCCATGCTGCCGCAATCGCACTGCTGCTGACCTGATATTTCTTTGCTAGTGTCTGAATCCGTGCATTCACCTCGGGAAATTTCGGATTATCGAGGAACACACCTTCAAACATGCCATACTGAAACGGTGACCAGCACTGTATTGTAATATCCTGCAGTCTGCAATAATCCAGTGTACCGTTATCACGGTCAATACCGCGCTGGTCAAAGGTATTGACATTGACACCGGCATCAATCATCGGTGTATGCATGACACTCAGCTGCATCTGATTGATTTCAATCGGCTGCCTGCTGTATTTTTTCAGCAGCTCAATCTGATAGGGATTGTGATTACTGACGCCGAAATGCTTCACTTTTCCTGAGGTATACAATGCATCAAAGGCCTGTGCTACCTCCAGCGGATCCATCAGGACATCCGGACGATGCAGCAGCAGATAATCGAGATATCCACATTGCAGACGCTCTAGAGAAGCATCCACACAGTGAAGTATGTAGTCTCTGGAAAAATCATAATGTGTTGTTTCACTGCGATGGATACCGCATTTTGACTGAATGAGCATATCCTTTCTTAAAGAAGGCTGTGCCTTCAATACCTTACCAAACAGCTCCTCACAGACTCCTTTTCCATAGATATCCGCATGGTCAAAGAAATTGATACCGAGCTTTAAATCCTGATGAATCAGTTCCTCCAACTCGTTTACGCTCATGGCATCAATACGCATACAGCCCTGTATGATAGCCGGTGCCTGTGTACCTGCAATGCTTATGCTTTTCATATGCTAGCTTCCTCCTCTTTATCAGTTGCCTTCATTATACTTCTTTTTCCTGTACGTGAATACAGGAAAAAGCTTTTTTCAGCAATGGAATTCTTATTGCATAGGAAGCAGAGCATTAACGCGGATACCATTTCATTCCTGATTCTGTACTTTGCCAGCTGAATTCAGAAAAGGGCTCCCAGTGCCTGCCAAGCCCTTGAAATCTCAATTGCCGGAAGCAGCCCCTGTGTATGAACGCACAACTGCCTCTTTCTGTCCTTCATCCGCAGCATGATATCTGTTCTGCAAGGAGCAGGGTAATTAAAACAGTCTGTAGGTTTTTCATCACCGCATGAAAAGCGCTACTGCCACGGCATGAAAAAGGATATGCAAAGAGCCTTCCTCCTATCCCATATCCGGCTTAGGAAGCACGCTTTCTGCATATCCCTGTTTTTTTAAAATACCTGAATTGTATATGCGGTTGTGAATGTTTTTCCTGCGGAAAGTGTCATCGTTCCCTCACGATGGGAGAAGTCTTCCTCCACCCTTGAAAAGTCCGCATGGCCGTACCACGGCTCCAGACAGATAAACGGCGCATTCTTTTTCGCTGTCCAGATTGCCAGATACGGATAGCCGCTGATGGAAATGCGCACACCGTGGTTGTTCGGTCCGGATAATGTCAGATAGGAGCTTTTCATCCCCTGATAGATCAGCGTCGCATATTTCTCGATTTCCTCATAGCTGCAAGGTATCGTCTGCAGCTCCACATCCTCCAGCGTATACGGTTTCTTCTTTTCAGGATCAAACACCAGCTGCTTCAGCTTCTCCGGATTCGAAAAACGCATGGTATAGTCCTCAAACGCCTCTCCCTCACACAACGGACAATTGAAGCCGGGATGCAGCCCGAATGTAAACGGCATGTCCCGTTCTCCGGTGTTCGTGATACGATAGGTTACCGTAAGGGTATCATCCTGCAGTGCATAGCCTACCTCATAATGAAAATCGAAGGGGTACTGTGCTTTTGTTTCCGCACTGCTGTCAAATGCCATGATGACCTCTTTTCCATCATCGCATACACAGTCGAGCGTCGCATAGCGAACCAGACCGTGATTTTTCATTGCATATGTTTTGCCATCCATTTCATAGGTGCCATCCAGCGTATTGCCTACCAGAGGAAACAGACCTGGATTTTTCCCTGTCCAATAATCCGGATGTCCCTGCCACATATACTGAATGCCGGTTTCCAGATCGGTAAAGCTTTCAATTTCTCCACCCTTCGCAGTAAAGGTCACCTCATAACGATTATTTGTTAATTTCATACTGCCTCTCCTCTCTCAGTTGTTCATGTCTATTATAGCACAACAAAAAGCAGATTCTCCAGAAACTGCAGGACTTCTCCTATATCCATTCCATCTCTTTACAGAAGTGATATAGTCCATCCTCGTCAATGGAACCGCAGACATAATCCGCTGCCGCCTTTGCTTTAGGATTGGCATTCCCCATAGCAATGCCGATGCCTGCGGCCTGCAGCATCCCCACATCATTGGCACCGTCACCAAAGCATGCGATCTGTTCAACCGGAATATCCCAATGTGCAGCCATCGCCTCTACCCCTTTGCTTTTATCTACGTTTTCCGCTGTGATTTCCAACGTATTGGAGGAATGCGTTACAATAAAGGCATCCTTCATGAGCGCAATGATTTCCTCACGCTGTTCCCCGTTTTGCGGATAGGCAAGCATATTAAACACTGTTTCCTGCTCATAGGGCTTTACAACGGGCATATTCAGATACAGCTTGAAAAACTCATCACGGATATTGTGAGGACAAGGTGTTGTCAGACAGTCATTGTCAAAGGTGGAGTACCGCACAGGTATGTGCCTTTGTTCACAGTAGCGGATGAGCCGCTCCACCTGCTCCTGTAACAGGGGAAAGCTGGTGACAGTCTCCTCTTTGCCCATGATGAGTGCTCCCCCATCAAAGATTGCAGCATCAAATGCAAAATCCCGAAAAAAGGCCGGAAGATTACGGACCTCATAGCGACACCGGCTTGTAGCGATACCGATACGGTATCCGTTTTCCTTCAGGCGGTTCAGCGTCTGACGGGTGGTTGCAGGAAAATCATGAATACGATGCGTATACAGCGTATTGTCCACATCAAAAAATAAAGCTTTTATATGTTTCATATACAATCCCTCATTTCATAACGCTTATCATTATAGCATGATAAAGGGATAAAACAAAAGAAGCACCTGGGGAAGTGCTCCTTTTGCTGTTGCTTATTATTTATTTAATAGAAAGGAAAAGTATGAAAAATTTTCTGAGGGGAAAAATTCATATCTGCAGGATTCCTCCTGCATGCTTACAGTATACCGGAAAGTTATATTTCAATTATGTAGAGAACTTGTAAAAATGTGTGTTCTTTCAAGTGCCTGAACCCAAATTATGTGAAGCACATGCAAAAAAGGGCTGTAGAAAGATACATGTGAAATTCTCACGGATTTGCCAACAAAAAAGGTGCCTTGGGGGAAGCACCTTTTCTGTATATGGTAATTAGTATTTTGAAAGGGAGAAGGTATGAAATAATTTTGGGAGAAATAGTTCATACAGGCAGGATACCTCCTGCCTGCTGATAGTATACTAAATGTCTATCAATATATTATGTATAGATCATGGTAAATTATGTGGAATGCATGCATCGGCAAATCGGTAATCATCATTTTTAATCGTATTTCAGCAACCTGAGAATGTTCCCTGCGTTTATTTCCATCAGTGAAGCAGTTCCTGCCTTGATTTTTTACTATTTTGTCTTCCATTTTCAATCATACTTGAATAACGGTATCGAACGCTTTTCTGAGAAGACCTGATCTGTGCTACAGCTATCCCTCCGGTAAGGACCGCATAAGGCTTATGGCAACAGCATGCATTTGGTCATATTTCATGACTCCCTGTGCAAACATATGAATCATCATGAATCTGTGTGCTTTTCTTTGGTTAACAAAAAAGATGCCTTGGGGGAAGCATCTTCTCTGTATATGATAATTATTATTTTGAAAGGGAGAAAGTATGAAATAATTTTGGGGGAAATCGTTCATACAAGCAAGATACCTCTTGCTTGCCTATAGTATACAAAATGTCTATCAATATATTATGTATAGATCATGGTAAATTATGTGTAATTCAGCGAAGCTCACCCCAAATTATGTGAGCATTGCCGTAAAAATGCTGAAAGGGAATCCTGCGGATTCCCATCTTGTTTCTATTATGATTAGAATGCTTCTTTTCCTCTTACGTAGGTCATTTCGACGGAGTAATCATCATTCAGTACAACGATATCTGCATCATAGCCAGCCACAAGCTTTCCTTTGCGATCATCCACATTCAGATATCTTGCCGGATTCAGCGTACAGGAGTTGATTGCATAATCCCAAGGAATCATCGCCTTTTCAACAAGCACCTTCAAGCCCTCATTGACCTTCAGGGTAGAGCCCGCAAGACTCTTTGCGCCGGTCAGATGTGCACTGCCATCCGGATACAGCTCAATTTCATTTCCACCGAAGAGAACCTTTGTCCCGACCGGCAGACCTTTTACCATTAACGCATCCGTAATCATGATGGTATAATCTCTTCCCTTCGCCATGAACAAATCGTTTAATGCATCCGGTGTAGAGTGATTTCCATCACAGATAACCTCACCGAAGGTATCACGGAAACGCATAGCAGCTCCTACCAGACCCGGCTTGCGGTGATGGAACGGTGTCATACCGTTAAAGATATGCGTCATGGAAGTTGCTCCGTTGGCAATTGCCATACCTGCTTCCTCAATCGTTGCCGCAGAATGTCCGATGCTTACGCGGACATCGTTTGCTGCACAGTATCTTGTCAGTTCGAAATCCTCGTCACGCTCGGTAGCCATTGTTATAATTTTAATCAGTCCGTCGGCAGCCTTCTGATACCGCTTGAACTGTTCAACATCCGGTTTTACAATGCACTGCTCCGGCTGTGCTCCCTTGTATACCATATCCAGATACGGTCCTTCAAAATGGATACCGAGGATTTCCGCTCCCTCATAGCCATCCGCTACGACCTTTGCGACATTTTTCACTGCCTTGGTAAGTACCTCCTCTATCTGTGTGATTGTGGTAGGACAGATTCCGGTAACACCCTCCTCGGGAATGTGTTTCATCCAGTTTCGCAAGCCTTCTTCTTCTGCATCATTGGTGTCAAAGCCATAAGCACCATGTGTATGAACGTCAATGAATCCAGGTACAATTCGTCTTTCACCATAGTCCTTGTCAGCCGGTTTAGCGCCATAAGCGAGAACATTTTTGATTTTTCCATCCTCCAGCTCCAGCTGGGCTTCGATGAATTGACCGAGTACCCATATTCTCTTACTTTGAATAATCATGAAATAGCTCCTCCTTTATTGATATCTTTATTATACTACCCGAATCTTTTAATTTAAACGGGTTTGCAACTTAATTTTCAATTCGTGTACCGTTTCTGCTAAAAACTGCAAACAATGTCACTTATTTAATTTGTGAATAAAAAAATTAAATAAGTGGACATCCTCCTTATATCATATTAAAATAGAAATCAGAGGTGAAGGAAATGAAACAAGCAATACAAATTAAAGAAAATATGTACTGGGTCGGTGTTCATGATTTCAATTGCCGTCATTTTCACGGTGATCTGTTTCCGATTGCAGAAGGGACGACCTATAATTCCTATCTGATTGTCGATGAGCAGGTGACACTGATTGATACTGTTGAGGAAGAATTCTATGATACGATGATGGAGCGTATTCGTTCGGTAATCGGTGAGCGAACCATTGACAATGTTATCGTACAGCATGCAGAGCCGGATCATTCCGGAGGCTTCCTGAAATTTATGAAGGATTATCCCAATGCCAGACCGTATGCCAGCAATGCCGGTGTGGGCATCATGCTGAAGCAGTATTTCAAAAGCTATGATTTTCAAAGGGTGAAAACCGGTGATACCTTGTCCACCGGGCGTTATACGCTTACGTTTGTGGAAATGCCGATGATTCACTGGCCGGATAACATGCTGACCTATGTCGCAGAGCAGAAAATTGCATTCTCCAATGATGCGTTCGGACAGCACATTGCAAGCTATGATATCTTTGATGATGCACACGGTGCTGCCAAGTGTATTGATCGCGCAAAGGATTACTATGCAAATATCGTGATGCCGTATGGTATGCAGGTTGCCAATAAGCTGAAGCAGATTCGGGATATGAATCTTGACATTGATATGATTGCCCCGGCACATGGTATTATCTGGAGAAGCTATCTGCCGGAGCTGTTTCAGGCATATGAGGATTTTGCGACCTTCAAGGCGGTTGATAAGGCGGTCATTGTATATGAAAGTGTCTGGAAGCATACACAGATGATGGCTGAAGCGCTCGCTGAGGGCATGGGAAGAAACGGAATTTGTGTAAAAATCTTCAAATGCTCAATGACCTCCCCCGCAATCATACAAAAGGAACTGCTGGATGCCAAGGCGGTTCTGGTCGGAAGCGGGAATTACAACAATGCCATGGCGGGAAGCATTGCGGCATTTCTGGAAAAGCTCATCACCTGCAAGGTGAAGAATAAAAAGGGGCTTGGCTTTGGTTCCTATGGCTGGGCAAATCTCGTCACAAAGGAAATCAATGCCCGACTGGAAAAGGCAGGAATCACACTGCTGAATGATGAGGTTGTTTCACAGAATTACACGCCGAGTGAAGCGGATTTGGACGCACTGATGGAGCTTGGTAAACAGATTGCTGAAGAAATCAAGGCGATGTAGGTTTGATTCAGCTCTGCCAGTGAGCATATACATAAAAAAGCAAGGCACGCAAAATGCCTTGTTTTTTTATGCAGGAGTGCTTGTACGTTAACATACACGCTGTGCGTTTCTAAAAACGTAGCACAACAATAGCGTACCACCTGCCTGATACTCTCTGTTTCTGATGTGGATGGTGCTGATTTCAAGTACCGATAAAAAGAGTTTTATGATTTTTTCACGAGATGAAAATATTCATCATAGCCCAGATTCAGCTCTGTACAAATTCTATCATTGATTGCATAAAGGGCATTTCGATATTCACGATAGGCTGGACTCAGCTTCTCCATATTCGGCAGGAATATATCATTGTAACCACTTCTTTGCAGCTCCATCATCCAGTGTCGTTTACTGATTGAGGAAGGCAGGTAGCGAAGCAGACAATATTTCTGAATCCGATACTGATGGAGAACCGCCTTTTTCATTTGCGCGTACTGCTTTGCATCAGGTTCCAGTAGCCTTTTCAGCTGTGCATCCAGCCTTGCCTGTATAGCCGCGGCCTGCTGATTTTGTAGAAACCCCGTTAGAAATGTAACGATTCTCATAGACAGCGGCATCTTCAGGTCGGTTGTATCCCAGAATGTGAGAATTGCCTGATAGGCATCCCGCTGCTCCTGCGTCGTGATGGGGATCTGGAGATACGGCAGAAAATGATGCAGAAAGAGCTTGCCATAAAAGCCCGGTATCATTTCCTGAATAGCTGCCGCAATTGTTTGATAATCAAGCTGCTCCTGCAGTACCTGGTAATCCTTTGCGCCTGCCAGCATTTGTTGCACTGCCGCCAGCTGTGCAGATTGCTGCTCCAGATATCTCTGCATCTGTTCTTCAAGCCGCTGCAGCTCCTCTTGCTCCACCTGGGGATCATGCAAAATACGTTGAATGGCGGATAGCTCCATCCCCAGCTTTCGATAAACCTGAATCTGTTGCAGAACAGCTATGTGATCTTCGGTATACCGGCGATAACCGTTTTCATCCTTTTCCACCTGCAGCAGTCCCTTTTCCTCATAATACTTGATGGCCCGCTTGGTCATTTGTACCTGCTGTGCCACTTCCTGTAGTTTCATGAGATCACCTCCAGCTAAACCATATACCTGTACGCGGCGTACAGGTCAATAGAAACAGCCACATTTCTCTCTTATATCATGCGAAAGCAGTGCTTGTAAAGCGCACACCCTCTGCACAACCGTTTTCGTAACGAAGGCGAAAAGCTTCCCACGGCTTTTGATATGCAGTAACTATCTGTATATAAGCATTGCAGTCACCATCCCATATGGCAAAGCTGTCGTTAAGATAAGAGCATGAGACCTGCCAGGCTTTTCTTGCCAGAAAATCCCTGGAACCTGCCTGTAGAAAATGCTCCTTTTCTGCATGTATTTCCTTTGCAGCTTAGCTTGTTTGCAGTAAAGAAGCTTTAACAGCAGTTACCGCCTTTCCCACATGAAGGCGTACATTTTCTGTTATTTCCTGCGCAGCTGCTTTACTCCCTTGCGGATATAGCGCTGTTTATTGCGCTTGCCCTTTGCAAAGAACAGCCCGAAAACAATTAAGATAACACCGCCTGCAGCTCCCAATACATACTGTATCGTTTCATTATGTTCCTCTTCAGCAGCCAATCCATCGCTCCACATATTCAGCTTCTCTTTTTTTGCTTCTTTCTCCAGCGTCTGCAGCTCCTTCGTATATGCATAATCACCATACAGATACTTCACCTCTGCCAGTCCCTTCTTTACAAGCTCCTTTTGCAGCAGGACATCATCCGCAAACACCCATGCCAGTGTGCGTCCGTATTTATCCAGCTTATCACTGCCGTCATCATATTCCAGCTCGATCGTTTCCGCAGATTTCAAGGCATCACACACATAAGCGCTTGCCTCTTTGCCATAGGGCTCTTTGGTTTTGGTATATTCAGGCGCATTGATTGCCAGAAATCGTACTGTCGTATCCTTGCCATTGATTTTAAAATGTGCGGTGTCTCCATCTGTACATTTGCTAAATTCAACTTCCTCTCTTGTATTTGCCTGTACAGGCAGTGCTGCCATAAGTGCCAGCAGACAAAAAAACATAATTTTCTTCATAATATCCTCTCCATGAGTTTAATTATAATGAAAATTATGTCGTTCTCAAGACTTGCTTTTTTTATTTTTCATAATTCCGGCATTCAGCAACAGCAGGCCCGCTATGGCAGTACAAGATGCTGCCTGCAGATGCAGATGATATACAAAGTATACTACGCCGGCCACGATCAGAAAGACAATACTGCCTCCTGTAGATACAAGAACAGATATCTCCATCTGTTTCTTCGTGGGCTTCATAAGCTGTTCCCGCTTTTTCATAACGCTATGATTTACTGCATCTACACGTCTCTGTAATTCATTCATTTTTTCAACAGGATTCATTTTGCATGCCCCCTTGCATAGATTCCCACAATTGCTAAAATCACAGCTGCAAAAAGATTTCCAAACAGCTGCAGCAGCATCTGACTTAGACCCCCTTCTGTCAGCCACTGCACAAAGGAATTAAAGATTCCGGACAATATGACAATGATTGTCAGCTTGAACCAGAAGGATATGCGGCTGTGCAGCAATACCAGATAGATAAGAACTGCAAATACATCAGCAGCGGCAGCAATCGTCCAGGACAGGGGGAGAAAATTTGAAATCGGAAGCTGCAATGACAGGCAGTACAGATAAGGAAACAGCATCACCATTCCCACCAGCATTGTTTTTTCGATCAAATAGCGATGTGACATAAGCAATGCCGTAAGAATCATCCATCCATATATGACAGACACAACAGCAATCCATGCCCAGCTGATCGCTCCCTCCAGAACATAATTGCACAACAGGCAGATGCCGATGGACAACACAGCAAGTGCACTGAGCATAATCCAAATCCATCGCTGAATACGTTCCCTGTTTTCCTTCACCTTCAAAACAGCATAATCTGCAAGATTCTTTAGATTTTTTTCATTTCCCTGCTTTTGCGTATCCGTTTCCTCATCCCCGAGCAGCTGGGAAACCTCTATGCCAAGCTCCCTGCACAGCGGCAGAAGCAAGGAAATGTCCGGATAGCCTACGCCACGCTCCCACTTACTGATTGTCTTATCACTCACTCCAAGCTTTTCTGCAAGCTCTCGCTGTGTATACTTTAACTTCTTTCTTGCTGCAGAAATCTGCATGCCAATCTCCTTTTGCTGCATACATGCACCTCGTTTCTATACAGGTATCATATCATGCTTTCGCAAAATCACCTATCGACGATTCGTAGATATCAGATAAAGCGTTTGTTTTTCCTGCATTCCCTGTCTTCTTCTGATAAATCAGCCACAAAAATCCACAAAATATCAGAAACCTTATAATTTGTGCATATAAAGCCTTCTTCCGAAAAAATGTGTGTCAGCTCCTCAACGGTTGTAAAATATTCATCCTCCAGCTCTGCTTTCTGCTGTGGGGTACAGTGCTGCTCATACTTCATGCGATCCTGTGCATGCTCAAACATGAGATCAGCAATCACAATGCGCCCCTGTCTGCACAGTACCCGCTTCATTTCACGAACGGCGAGAAGCCGTTCCTGTGCATCACAGTGGTGGAAAGCATAGGACGCCGTTATGGTATCGAACGAGCATTTTTCAAAGGGGAGGGAAAGAAAGGTTCCCTGATGAAGAAGCATGTCCGGCAGCTTCTTCTTTGCCTGAATCAGCATTTCCAATGACTGATCCACCCCCTCAACCGACAATCCTGCAGCAGCTAAGCGCTCACCCAGATTTCCGGTTCCACAACCGACATCCAAAACCCTGCCGCCATGCATTTGCGCATGCTTCGCAGTTTCATCCAGTACATGGTCATATGCCTCATAAAACGGCAGTCCCTGTACTGCGGGCATATGCACGACCTCATCATACACCTTTGCAAAGGAATCAAAATCCCAGCGATCCTTCCATTCCCGGTTCTTATTTAATTCCTGCAGCAGTCGCTGCATTTCCTTTTGATCCTGCTGCTCCTCATAGGTGTTTGCCAGCATCGCATTCAACTCCTGCGAAATATGATCGCGTACCGCTGTCAGTTCATGCAGGTGCGCGTTTAACAGCTGCAGCTGTTGGAAATACAGCTCCTGCGCATTCCCCTTTTCCCTGCTTAAAAGCTCCCTGATATCCGCAAGTGAAAAATTCATTGCGCGATACAGCAGAATTTTCTGCAATATAGCCCGCTCATCCTCTCCGTAGACACGATAGCCGTTCGTGAGCCGCCGTGAGGCAAGCAGCCCCTTTTTTTCATAAAACCGCAGCACATTCGTATGGATGCCATACAGCTCTGCCAGCTCCTTTATCTTATACATTTGTATCACCTCATGCATATCGTACACCTTCGCTCAGGGATAAGGTCAAGATATATTTCAGATTTCTTTCAGAACAGCAAAAAAAGGAGGTCCTTCTCCCTGTACTGCCTCTGGGAAGAAAACATCTCCTTGTTGTAAATATCATTTTTTTAATCACTTTAAGAAACCGTCCACAATGACCTTTTCCGCTTCCTCGCTGTTTAACCCGAATGTCTGCAGCTTGATCAGCTGATCATTGTTGATTTTCCCGATGGCTGCCTCATGGATGATTTCCGCATCCACATGATTCGCAGCAATTTCCGGTATTGAACTGATTTTTGCTTTTCCCATAATGATGGAATCACACTGAATATGTGCACGGGAACGATTATTTCCCACTGCGATCGGATGAAACACCTGCACGGAAGTATCTTTTCCTACAGATCGGGAAACAATCTGAACAACGCTGTCCTCTCCATTCAGATTCACCGTCACATCCGAATGTGCCTTCTGCTCTCCATGCGTCATCAGCTTTTCATTGATCACCAGCTTGGCAGTTGCACCTAAATTTGCCTCCGTTTTACGAAAGGTGGAGTCAACCCCTTTAATCTGGCTCATATCCATTTTGGCAAAGGAGCCTTCCTCCATATGAATGACGGTTGTCGGATTCAGTATTCTGCCTCCGCTACCGCTGCCTTCTCCATAATGCTTTTCCGTATAGGTAATGCTGGCATTTCTTCCGATATGAAAGGTATGAATTCCGTCATGCTGTGAAGTGTCACAGCCGTCATTGTGAATACCGCATCCGGCTACAATCTCCACATCCGCACCCTCTCCGATATAGAAATCGTTATATACCATATCCTGAATGCCGCTGTCTGTCAGAATAACCGGAATATGTATACTTTCCCCCACCGTATTGTCATCCACGATGATATCGATACCCGGCTTGTCTGTTTTTGCCAGAATTTTTACATGCTCTGTAGAGTGACGTTCCACACCTGCTCCGTTTTTTCTTAAGCTGAAGGCACTGCCCGGCATAAAGCCGCTGATATCCGCTACTGTCTTCAGCAGATTTTTTTCCATCTGTTCCATCTGCCTCACCTACTTTTTAAATTCACAGGAATCAAATTCACTCATAAGTGACGGAAGAATATCATCCCTCTTCCCTTTTGTTTTGATTGCCCCGTTTTCGATAATAATGATTTCATCCGCCAGCTGCATGATCCGCTCCTGATGGGATATCAGGATAATGGACTGTCTGGATTCCCTTTGCAGCTTCTGGAAGGTTTCCACCAGCTTCGCAAAGCTCCACAGATCGATGCCCGCCTCAGGTTCATCGAATATGGAAAGCTTTAAGTCGCGCGCGAGAATACTCGCAATTTCAATCCGCTTTACCTCGCCTCCGGACAGAGAAGCATCCACATCTCTGTTCAGATAATCTTTGGAGCACAGTCCGACATCCGTCAGATAGCTGCAGCAGATTTCCTCATCCAAATCCTTACCGTGTGCCAGGGACAACAGCTTACGCACACTCATTCCCTTAAATCTGGGGGGCTGCTGAAAGGCATAACCGATTTTTCGTTTTGCCCGTTCGTCGATAGACATTGCCGTAATGTCCTCCCCATCAAACAAAATCTCTCCCTCTGTTGGTTTTTCAATCCCCATAATCAGCTTTGCCAGCGTTGATTTCCCACCGCCGTTGGGGCCTGTAATTACGGTAAATCTATTGTCTTCCATCGTCAGACTGATGTTGTTTAAAATCTTTTTTCCATCTACCTCAAAGGATACATTGCGCAATTCCAGCATGTTATCTCTCCTTTTCCAATGCTTTTTCTATTTTATCACAAATACTGTAAAATATATAATGATTTAAAAAAGAAAACAGGAAAATACAGCAGATCGTATTCCTATTTACCAAATTCTGAGCGTATTTGCAAAATACAAGAGATACATAGCGTTGATAGCCATATTCTGATGCTCTTCTATGCTTTTGCAGGTAATGCATTTTTCTATGCTAACGCGATGATTAGTAGCCAAAACGTCTGCACAGCAGTATTCCTTATGGTCTTCAGAAAACAGAAAGGACACATTTGAAATCCGGAAGCAGACAGGAAGCCACAGATCAAAAGCCGGGTTCTTTTTTGCTTCAGAATACACACATAAGCAACGTAAAAAAGAAGAGCTAAACAGAATCTTTCTTATTCGGGGTGCTTTCAAAAGGAGGCATTCAAATACGACAGATAATTTGCAATAGTATCGAATTCTCCTTCATTTTAATTCACCCACAATCAAATAAGAACCAAACCCGATTAGTCAGGCTTTCTTTGTCTTCCGCTTTTTTCCATATTCGGGGACAGCCAATAGCCAACCATTGTTTTTCTCATGCATTGCACAGCAGAAGAACGAGCGCCAGAAGCAGCTGCTGTTTCTAATCTACAGACTCCCTGCACATGCGCTCATAGGCTGCCTGTTCCCTTTCCAGCTGTTGCTGTGTGTGCTGGCGCTCCTGCAATAACGAATCCATAATTTGATCAATTCTACGTTTCGCCTGCTGCAGCGATTTTTCCGATTCCCGGATTTTGGACTGCACGAACATATCCGTAAAAATATTATCAAAAAGATAATCCATTGCAACCGTTCCATCAGAAAGCTTCACGGTATTTATCTGAAATCCCTGAACATCCTGAACCTCCTTCTGAAACTTATACAAATTGATTTTCAGCAGTGCGATTTTTTTCTGTGCCTTGTCAACTGCGGAATGCTTCATAGCAGTAGAGAGAATCCCGCCGCCTGCGATATCCATAAAGCCCCAGGAGGATGCACTGTCCAGGCTACGAAGCGCATTTTTCAGCTGATCCAGCACAAGATAGCCGGCCTCTAGTGCTTCCTGAATTTCCTTTAACCGCTGTGTATGCGCATCTACAAGCTGCTTCTGCTCACGCAGCGCTTCTCCGTAGGGAGAATGCTGTATCGCTTCCGCAAGCTCACATTCCGCAAGCTGCTTTCGAACCAGCTCCTCCTGTACGATATTCAGCTCACAGGCATCCATATCCTGCCGCAGTGCCTTAGCATTTTCCTGAAGCTGCCGCACATGAAGTGCAGCCTGCAACGCCTCCTGTTCTTCCTTCACCAGGCGCTCCTCCTTATCCTTTGCAAAAAATGCAAGGATGGAGGCAACGGATGCGGTATTCAGCTTTTCCACATCACGGGTTTCCTTTTTCAGCTGTTTCTCGGCCTGCCGTAAAGCACTCTCCACCTCATGAAGACGCTCGATGCATTCCTCCAGATACAGCTTATCCGATTCAATTTTCTGAAGCTGATGCCGCAGCTCAACGATATCTTTTTTCATATGCTTGCTCTCCCTTCTCTTATTTTTATCATAGCACAGCAAACGACGGCAGACAAGAGAAGCATCTTCCTGAATAGCCGTCTGCATAGTTTTTGAATCTGATAAGCATGCGACAAATGTAGTTCACCACAGATTATTGTCAAGGGTGCCATGTGAAGATGGAAACAACAGACCATGTACCGTTGTGAGTTATTTGACTATCCCCGGTATTGCTTTACTCCATTCAATAAGCTTGGAGATAAAGGAGTGACGATACTTCATGGCTGAATGCAGGCAGGTGAAAGAAAGGGCACAGCATGCTTCTATCCGGTAACGCTGTGCCTGCCGCAGCAAAACAGCATATCGTAAGAAAAGGTCATTTCCATTCACAACGGGAAAAAGGACATAGAATACATGCCGCTCTATGTCCTGAATCACTTTATGATAGCCGTTGAGAACTTTTATATAATATGGTTCCTCTGATATGATTTTTCACCTGTGGTTAGTTTTTCAAGGCCTGAATCGGTGCAGGGATTCTTCCCTTTCTATGTATCATGACAGAACAATCTGTTTGGTTGATGTTCATCACAGGACCACTTCCCAGCAAGCCGCCAAACTCCAGTTCTTCTCCAACCTTCTTGCCAATTGCAGGAATGGCGCGAACCGCAGTCGTTTTAGAATTAACCATACCAATGGCAGCCTCATCCGCAATGATACCGGAAATAACCTCCGGCGTTGTTTCACCCGGAATTACAACCATGTCCAGACCAACCGAGCATACTGCTGTCATAGCCTCCAGCTTTTCCAGACACAGGGTACCCGCTCTGGTTGCCGCAATCATTCCGGCATCCTCACTCACCGGTATAAAGGCACCGGAAAGTCCGCCGACCGTACTGCTGGCCATGACACCGCCCTTTTTCACTGCATCGTTCAGCATTGCCAGGCAGGCAGTCGTTCCATAAGCACCACAGCTTTTCAGACCCATTTCCTCTAAAATATAGGCAACGGAATCACCGATAGCAGGAGTAGGTGCCAGTGACAGATCGACGATACCAAACGGAACACCCAGACGCTCACTTGCCAGCGTTCCCACCAGCTGTCCCATACGGGTAACCTTGAAGGCTGTTTTCTTAATGATATCCGCAAGCTCATTCATTGGCAGTGACTTATCCGCCTTTGCCAATGCGGCACGGACAACACCCGGACCGCTGACACCGACATTGATGACGCAGTCAGCTTCTCCGACACCGTGGAATGCACCCGCCATAAACGGATTATCCTCCGGCGCATTGCAGAAGACGACCAGCTTGGCAGCACCGATGCAGTTACGATCCTTCGTCAGCTCGGCAGCCTCCTTCACCATGCGTCCCATCAGCTCCACCGCATTCATATTGATTCCGGCCTTGGTAGAACCGACATTGACGGACGCACATACATGCTCTGTTTCCGCCAATGCTCTTGGAATGGATTCCATCAGCTCGCGATCACCTGCCGCACAGCCCTTTTGGACAAGTGCGGAGTAACCGCCGATAAAATTAACGCCCACCGCCTGAGCACAGCGCTCAAGGGTATGTGCATACTTTACAGGATCACCGCCGCTGACAGCCACAAGCATGGCGATCGGTGTAACGGATATCCGCTTGTTGATGATAGGAATACCGTATTCCCGTTCAATATCCTCTCCTGTCTTGACAAGATTCTTTGCCAGACGTGTAATCTTATTGTAAATCTTCTCACAGGACTTATCTATATCACTGTCACAGCAGTCCAATAGAGAAATTCCCATCGTGATTGTGCGAACATCGAGATATTCCTCATCAATCATCTTTATGGTTTCCAGTATATCATGTACGTTTATCATACGTTCACCATCCTATATCTTATGCATGGAGTTGAATATGTCCTCGTGCATGACATGAATGGTCAAACCACTCTGTTTTCCCACATTCTCCATATGAGCCGCAAAATCGGCCAGTGTCGTATTTCCCTTTGTAATATCAATCAGCATGATCATTGCGAACATATCCTGAAGCAGCGTCTGGGACACCTCGATCACATTCATATTTGCATTCTCACACTCTGCGCTGACTTTGGCGAGGATTCCCACCATATCCTTTCCGATTACACTCACAACTGCTCTCATACAATTCCTCCTTCTTAAGCTTATTTTCCATTATACTGTAATTGTGAAAAAATCACAATACAAAATGATAAAAATTACATATCACTTTCATTTTCTTACATTGCTTATTTGAAGGTTTCGCTTCCCAATGCCATCTTCTGCATTTCGAACGGTTCCCAGGCAGACTGCAGCCCCTGCAGATTGCACAGGAATTCCTCTTCCATGAAGGGAGCCTGCTTCTGTTGTGCAAGATATTGGGAAATCGTATTGGACATACCCTGTGACAGACGGACGCGGCGCTTTGCGCATACCGTATTCATACTGTTAATCAGATACAGCGTCATACCATAGCCGTCACCGTTTTCAAAGCTGCGATACAGATGTTCCGGATATTCGTTGTCATGTACATTAAATATGAAGTCGCTGGTATCAACAGCATCCTCCAGTGTCAGCAGGAAGACGGCGATATCATATTTATACACAAAATCCAGTGTCAGCGGATTGTGCTTCATTGCCTGACATTCCTCATCCATCCAGACCTCATCCTTGATAACGAATACAAATTCATCATCAACGAAATCCATAACGGTTCCTTCCTCTTCGATTGCGGAAGGAAATACTTCTCCTATTTCTATATTCATTTCATCACCTGTTTTTCTTTCTATCGTATTATATCACGGATTCCTTATGTCCCGGTACAAAAGCCTTTGGAATCTGAACTGTAAAGCTTAACAGCTTGTCTATCGAGCTTGCCCGCAGTGTCCCCTTCTGCATATCCATGATCTGTCTGGCAATCCCCAGCCCCAGAACATGCAGGTTGCCCTCGCCATGCACATCCTCCAGCCGGTAATAATTGTGAAAGATATGGGCAATCTGATATGCTGAGAGATGTCTGGATTCCACCTCCATAAGCACCTCATAGCGTTCATCAAACTCCTGCATCCGGATATGAATCGTCGCTTTCACCCGTCCCAGCTCAACTAAATTGCGCAGAAGATCCCGCATGACGCGTGCTATCTTTTCATTATCCGCAAACAATGCAAGGCCGCTGCCGCTTTCTATGGATACCTCCATCTGCTTTGCTTCCATCAGCATATAGTACTCATCCACCACCTGTTCCATCATGCGATCCAGATACATATGCTCCGGATTCCATTTCGCATATTGCAAATTGAACCGGGTGATATCGAAAAACTCATTGATCATATCCTCCAAGTCCAGCGACTTATGCAGTACCTGTATTACAAAGTCCTTCTGAATTTCCGGGGAAATACGGGTTTCCTTATGCAGAAATTCCAAATACATTAAAATATTGGACAACGGCATTTTGATATCCTGCGCCAGCAGATAAATCAAATCCTTTTTCTTTTCCTCATCCTGTGCAGCAGCCTTCAGATAATTCTGATAATCATCAGACAGCGCCATTATCAGCTGTTCCGCTTCCTTCATTTCCTTTGGGAAATCAAAACGGGAGCGATCCTTGCGCATAACATCCTCCATGCCCCGCATCAATATCCGCATATAATTGACAAGATCACGACAGAGGAAATAAATCATAAGAATAATGGCGGCCACAATAAGCAGCGGCAGCACAATCATATAAATTTTGCGAAACATCGCAAAGGGATCTCCGGTTTCCATAAACAGCCGGATAAAGTCGATGACAACACCGTTCAGCACATCATCAAAGAGATAAATCAGTGTTATCGTCCCCAGCGTGATGCCAATGATAATGCATGCATATTTGATAAACAGACGGCGACGCAGGGCTTTTAAATTGGCGTGTTTCACAGTATCACCTTCTGTTCATACGGAAGCCGCAGGGTAAAGGTAATCGTCGTACCTTCCATGTCGGCTTTGATTTCCCCCTGATGCAGCTCAATGATTTCTCTGGCAATCGCCAGTCCCAGCCCGGCACCTCCGCTGGTCGATGTCCGTGCACTTCCCGCCCGATAAAATTTGTCGAACAGATGCTGCACGGAAGCGGTATCCATGGCTTCTCCTTCATTGCTGTAGGTCAGGCAGACACCATCCTCATACAGCATACCGGCGATCCGGATTTCCGTCTGGGGAATGCTGTAGTTGATGGCATTTCGCATAAGATTATCAAAGACACGCTGCAGTTTATCGAAGTCTCCACTGATTTCCATATGATCCGCCAGATGTAGTTGCAGCCGGATTCCCTTTTCCTCCATAAGCGGATAAAAGCCTGCCAGCTGCTGCTGCAGCATGGTATTCAGATCAATTCTGGTGACCTCCAGCTGTGACACCTTATCGTCATACCGCAGAATTTCTGAAAATTCATCAATTAGATCATCCAGACGCTGTGCCTTTTCATAGGTGATGCGAATCGAGGTATCCAGCTGCTCCTGATCCACCTTGTGATCAAGAATATGGTTAATATAGCCAATCATTGATGTAAGTGGTGTTTTCAGGTCATGTGCGAGATACATCAGCAGCTCGTTTTTATGCTCCTTCTCCTGAACCGACAGCTGACGGGTATGCTGCTTTTTCTCCAGCATATCCTGAATCCGTCCTCTGGCCATATCCATTTCCGGCAGATAACGGTAGCTGAACGGCAGTCGGTCCACCGGCTTACCCTGCACTGTATCAAGCAGGACATCCAGATTTTGAAAGAAGAGCAGTACAAACAGATACAGCAGAAGCGCTGTGCCTGCTGCCAGCAGAAACAGATTGAACTCCAGCTCATGCTTCAGATAAAACAGCAGAAAATCTGAATCCCTGAGTGCTCCCTGATTACTGAAAACCTGTGCGTAATGATCCAGCAGAAACATAAGAATGCCGATGATTCCCATAACCAGCGCTGTCATAAAGAGATACAGATACGCCAGATGCTTGCGCAATCTGCGATAGGTGCTATTCTTCAATCTGGTATCCTACGCCCCACACCGTTTTGATGAATTTCGGATTTCTCGGCGGTTCATGCATTTTTTCACGCAGACGGCGGATATGCACCATTACCGTATTGTTGCTGTCAAAGTATTTTTCCTTCCACACAGCCTCAAACAGCTCTTCACTGGTGATCACACGCCCGCGGTTTTTGCACAGATACCACAGGATTGAAAATTCAATCGGTGTCAGATTGAGCACTTCGTCATACAGGGTGCATCGATGGGAATCATTGTCGATGATCAGCCCCTTAAAGTCAATCACATTCACATTTTCCTGTGACGGGTTATATTTTTTATAGCGGCGCAGCTGTGCCTTGACACGGGCCACCAGCTCCAGCGGATTAAACGGCTTTGTAATATAGTCATCCGCTCCCAGAGAAAGTCCCTGTATCTTATCCACATCCTCCACCTTGGCAGTCAGCATGATGACCGGAAACATATATTTTTCCCGTATGATCCTGCATATTTCAAAGCCGCTGATTTCCGGCATCATCACATCCAGCAGTGCCAGATCAACGCGGTTATTTTTCATATATTCCAGCGCATCCTTGCTGTCATAAAATTTATGTACTTCATAGCCTTCATTGTTCAGATACAGCGCAACGAGGTCTGCAATTTCCTTTTCATCATCTAATACCAGTATTTTTGTCTGCATGAAAAATCCCTCCATGTTTCTATTATAACAAATCCCGCCACATTCGTCGCGACAAGTTTGCAATGTAAGAAAAAATTAAGAGGCGATTTTCCCATATTTGCCATAGACTATTTTACTATCTGTGTTATGATATTGGAGGAGTTGACAGCAATGCGAAATATAAGAAAAAGATGGTGGCTCGTGGCGGCAGCAGCTCTGCTTCTGCTGTTTCTGGATGTCGCTATGTACATACAAATCAAAGAGTATTATCCTGATTTCATGAAGCAGGAGGAAGCATCAACCCCCGTCACAGGGCAAGGTCTTGATGCAAATCAGCAGAACATAAAAAAAAGGCTAGAGAGTATGACCCTGAACAGCCGCTATGCCATGGTGATCGACTTACAGGATCAGCAGGTACTCTATGAAAAAAACAGTGATGAAAGGCTGTTTCCCGCATCCCTGACAAAGGTGCTCACCGCAATCGTCGCTCTGGATAACATGGAGAATCTGCATAAAAAAATAACGATTACAGAACAGGATATTGAAGGGCTTGCGGAAGCAAATGCAAGTGTCGCAGGTCTGGAAGCAGGAGAACAGGTAACACTGGAGGATCTTTTATACGCACTCATTCTTCCCTCCGGTGCAGATGGTGCAAACGCTTTGGCTAATCACTTGAATGGCAGTATTTCCAAATTTGTGAAGGATATGAATGAAAAGGCCAACGGTATGGGAATGCTGCATACGCATTTCACAAATACGACAGGACTGCAGGATAAACAGCACTATACAACACTGCAGGATATGAAAAAAATGATGGATCACGCATGGAAAAACCCTGCCTTTCGCAAGGTGATGACAACCCTGCGGTATACCATACCTGCAACCAAACAGCACCCAAATGGGCTGAAGCTGAGGAGCACCCTTCTGTTTTATGATAAGGATCTGAAGTTTCCAGGCGGAGAAATCATTGGCGGTAAAAGCGGCTTTACACCTGAGGCAGGCTATTGTCTGATCAGTGTTGCCAGAATGAAGGACGGTCATCAGTATATGGTCATCAGCGCCAAGGCAGAGAAAATAGAGAAAACTCTTGTTGAGGAAGGCGGCAGTGCTACAGAATATGGCAATGTCATGGATGCAAAGGCCGTTTACACTGCAATAGCGGATGTAAAAAACAAATAGGAAAGAGGCAGAACACACAGGTTCTGCTTTTTTATATATTCGTCTTTATATACACACCTTAAGAACATCATACAGTGCACCCTCTGCCACCCTTCTGATATGACAGACAGAAAATATAAGGAAAATGTACACAGGTTCCTATCATGCATCAGTCAAAGCAATCCCGCACAATGTATTTATCTTTCCTTTTTCATCAGCAGTTTAATGTGATATGTCTCTTATAGATAGCATATTTTCAGTATATTTCTATGCATCGCTTCCAACACCCTTGCTGTTTCTTCCGTTAATTACAGACTTTTCGATAATGACCTGCATAAGCACGTCTCTATCATATCCTAATTTTTCCCATGACTGTAAAAGGCGCAGGAACAAAAAAAGCTGCAAGATTTTATCCGATAACCAAATCTTACAGCTTTCTATCCTATAATTTACTTATTGTCTTCCACTGCCTTAACGATATCGTTTGCAGTGAGACCGTATTTCTCAAGCAGTGCAGCCGGTGTTCCGCTTTCTCCAAAGGTATCCTTGATTCCTACCATGGCAAGCTTCTTCGGTGCCTTTTGACTGAGTACCTCGGCAACAGCACTACCCAAACCGCCGATAACACTGTGCTCTTCACAGGTTACAAACAGATCGTGATCCTTTGTCAGTTCAACGATTAGCTCTTCGTCAATCGGTTTGATGGTGTGCATATCAACAACCGTTACATCCATACCGTTTTCCTTCAGGATATCCGCAGCCTTCATGGCAGCCTCCACCATGATACCGGTCGCAATCAGCGCAACGCTGTTTCCTTTGCGGATCACGTTTCCTTTTCCAATCTGGAAGTTCAGCGTATCTTCTGTATATACATCCTCAACTGCCATTCTACCCAGACGTACATAGCATGGACCATCGTATTCAGCCACTGCACGAATTGCCGCCTTTGTTTCCACTCCGTCAGCCGGTGAAACAACAACCATACCCGGAATGCTTCTCATCAAAGCAACATCCTCAACACTCTGGTGACTTGCTCCATCCTCACCTACGGTAAGTCCGGCATGTGTTGCACACACCTTTACATTCAGGTGCGGATAACAGATGGAGTTGCGCACCTGTTCAAACGCACGTCCGGCAGCGAACATTGCGAATGTACTTGCAAATACGATGTTTCCGCTTGTTGCCATACCGGCAGCCGCTGCCATCATATTACCCTCTGCAATACCGAAGTTGAAATGCTGCTCAGGTGCAACCTTCTTCACTTCGCCTGTTTTTGTGGAACCGGATAAATCGGCATCCAGTACCAGAATCTTTTTATTTTCCTTTGCCAGTTCAGCAAGCGCTTTTCCATACGCTTCACGAGTAGCCATCTTTGCCATTATTTACATCCTCCTTCAAGTTCTGCAATTGCTTCCGCACACTGTTCTGCACTCGGTGCAGTTCCATGCCAGCCAGCTTTGTTTTCCATGAAGGATACGCCTTTACCCTTAACTGTGTGAGCAACAACAACCGTTGGTTTTCCCTTGACCGTCTTTGCTTCCTCACAAGCTGCAATTACGCTTTCCAGATCATTTCCGTTTTCCAGAACGATCACATTCCATCCAAATGCCTTGAATTTTTCATCAATCGGTGTTGGATTCATAACATCGGTTACATTACCGTCAATCTGAAGACCGTTGTGGTCAACAAATGCCAGCAGGTTATCCAGCTTGTAGTGTGATGCCGCCATAGCAGCTTCCCATACCTGCCCTTCCTGACATTCCCCATCACCTAAAATCGTATAAATACGGTGGTCTTCCTTGTTGTATTTGTTCGCCAGTGCCATACCGACTGCACAGGAGATTCCCTGTCCCAGTGATCCGGTGGACATATCGACACCAGGCAGCTTGCGCATACTTGGATGTCCCTGCAGGCGGGAGTTGATTTTACGGAACGTTAGCAGCTCTTCCTCTTCGATCAGCCCTTTCTCTGCCAGTACAGAATACAGCAGCGGTGAAGCATGACCCTTTGACAGGACAAAACGATCCCTATTCGTTGATGCCACGTTGTCTGGGGTGATATCCATCTGTGTAAAGTAAATTGCCGTTGCGATTTCTACAGAAGACAGACTTCCACCCGGATGACCGGATTTTGCTTCTGTAACCGTCTTAACGATGTTCTTGCGAATGTTGTTCGCTTTTCCCTTTAGATCTTCTAATTGGTACATTCTATAGTCCTCCTTGTTTTGAACACGTTTATTATACTATAAAACCCCTGCATTGCACATAGAATATTATGTGAAATTGTAAAAGAGCAGCCGTTTTTTTGAACAAATGTTCTTAACGGCTGCTTTCATGAATACTCTTATCCATCGGTTCAACAGAACCGTAAATTTATTTCTATTGCATCGGCAGCAGTGACAGCTGTACCTTCTGCTTTTCCTCATCGATATTGTATACCCAGACCTTCACGATATCTCCTACCGATACCTTATCGCTTGGATGTGCAATACGGTGCCTGCTCATTTTGGAGATATGCACAAGACCGTCCTCATGCAGCCCGATATCCACAAAGGCTCCAAAATCCACCACATTGCGGACAACTCCCTCCAGCTGATCACCGATATGCAGATCCTCAAGCTCCAGCACATCGCTTCTTAACAGCGGCGCATCATACCGTTCACGATAATCTCTTAACGGTGTCGCAATTGCCTCCAGGATATCCTGAATCGTATAGCGGTCACTCTCACAATCACGAATCAGCCCGTCAGCATCCGCCTGCTGTACCGCTTCCTGTGCCTGTTCACTTCCCATATCCTGCTCACTGAGACCCAGCTGCTGTAACACCTTTCTGGCTGTGGCATAGCTTTCCGGATGAATACTGGTACGATCCAGCAGCTCATCCCCATCCTCGATACGCAAAAAGCCGGCCGCCTGTTCATACGATTTCTCACCAATCTTCGGAATTTTCTTCAGTTCCTTCCTGTTTTTCAGCTCCCCGTGCTCCCTGCGGTATTCCACAATGGATTTTGCTGTTGCCTGGCTGAGTCCGGATATGTTTTTCAACAGCTCCTGGGATGCGGTATTCACATTGACACCGACCCGGTTCACCGCCTTGGAAACAACAAAATCAAGACGATCCTTTAAACGGGCGGTGGGAAGGTCATGCTGATACTGCCCGACACCGATCGACTGCGGATCGATTTTGATCAGCTCGGATAGCGGATCAATGATCCTGCGTGCAATGGAAATGGCAGAGCGCTGCTCCACATGCAGATCAGGAAATTCCTCCCGTGCCAGCTTGCTTGCGGAATACACGGATGCCCCTGCTTCGGAAACGATGGTATAGGCAGCCGACAGATGATATTCACGAATCAATGCGGCAACAAAGGCTTCGCTTTCACGGCTGGCAGTTCCGTTTCCGATAGCGATAATATCAATGGGATACTTCTTTAACAGCTGCAGCATCTTCTCCTTCGCCTCTTTGATTTTGGCATTTGGCGGTGTCGGATAAATCACACTGACATCCAGCATATTACCGTTTTTATCGACGACAGCCAGCTTACAGCCGGTACGAAAGGCCGGGTCAAAGCCAAGCACCATTTTATTTTTCATCGGCGGCTGCATCAGCAGACGTTCCAGATTTAACGAGAATACCTCAATCGACTGCTCGTGTGCCTTTTCACTCAGCTGGGATCGGATTTCACGCTCCACCGCAGGAAAGGCAAGCCGCTTCAGGCCGTCCTGCACAGCCTCCTCGATATATTCAACACACGGACTCTGGCGTTTTTTCGTAAACCGGCGATTGGTCCAGTCAATGATATACTCCTTATCAAACTCGATGGAAACGGCAAGCACCTTTTCCTTTTCTCCACGATCGATTGCCATGATACGGTGACTGGCCAGTGTGGTTACACGCTCACTGTAATCATAGTACATTTTATAAATCTTTTTCTCATCGGTATGCTTTTTCTTTTCCTTCGTCGTTAACCTTCCATAGCGCTCCATACTGCTGCGGATTTTCTGGCGCACAGCCGGATCATCACTTGCCATTTCCGCAATGATATCCTTTGCTCCCTGTATGGCAGCCTCCACATCGGACACCTTATCGTTCAAATATCTCTTCGCTTCTTGACGCACATCCCCATCCCGCAGCAGCTTCAGCATCCATTCCGCAAACGGCTTTAAGCCACGTGCAGCCGCATCACTTGCTCTTGTTTTCCGCTTCTGCTGGTATGGACGATAAATATCCTCAACCTGTGACAGCTTTTCACAGGCGTTGACTGATGCGATAATTTCTTCCGTCAGCTTGCCCTGCTGCTCAATCAGACGCTTGACATCCTCCTTGCGCTTTTCCAGATTCACCTGATACTCATATTGCTCCTGTATAACACGAATCTGTTCTTCATCCAGTCCCTTGGTCACTTCCTTACGGTAACGGGCAATGAACGGAACGGTGTTTCCTTCCTCCAGCAGCTGCAGCGTGTTTTTGATCTGTTCCGGCTGGATATGCAAAGAAGCCGCCATCGGCTGTATGATATGTTCCATAATATGTACCTTCCTTCATCTACTGCGTTCTATCAAGTATCCTTCATAAATACGCAATCGTTTTTTCAACGTCTTCATTATATAGAGGATTCCCCGGAAATACAAGACTTCTATTTCGAAGACTGATCGAGCCGGATATAAGCCTGATGCCCTTCTTCACCATTCAGGAAGCAATCAACGAAAACATGTCAAACAAAAAAATGTACAAGCAGTCTTCTGCGGTCATTTCCCAGCCTGCCTAAAGGTAATGCTTCCTTGGAATTTATACGATTACCGCTATGGGAAAGCGATGAGTGGAAAGCAGCCGCTGAAATTTTTACGGAGATTTTCTTTTCATACCGCAGAGAATACGGTACAATAGAACCCAAAGGATGTGGATATAATGAAAATAATACAGCCCCGCCTGCGCCCATCGTATACGAAGGCACAAAGCTTGTATGCCTGCATTGATGAGGACAATTATGTGGAAGGAATGGAATTTGACGGCATCACCATCAGCAATGAGGAGTATACCGCCTTGCATCTGGACGGCTGCGTCTTTCGTAATGTGTTTTTTGAGGATTGTGAGTTTGATGCGATTGATATGATTGATACCGTATTTGAAAATTGCGAGCTGTCAAACCTGCATTTCAACAAGGGAGCTATTCACCGCTGTGTTTTCCGCAACTGCCGCTGTATGGGAATCGATTTCAGCGATTGTGTCATACACAATACCCTTTTCACAAATCTGAAGGCTGCCTATGCCAATTTGTCGGGCTCCAGATTTCGGCAGGTTATTTTTGAAAACAGCAATTTTTCAAATGCGAGCTTCATTCAGTGCGAATATCAGAAAACCGTATACGACAGCTGTGATTTGAAGGAGAGTGAGTTTCATAACACGAATTTAAAGGGCATGGATCTTTCCTCCAGCGATATTGAAGGTATCAGTCTGACGATGGATCATATCCGCGGAGTCATCGTCAATGAACAGCAGGCGCTTCGTCTGGTACAGCTGCTGGGTATCATTGTCAAGGAGTAACGCGCTGTTCTTAACAGCTGCTCTTTTGCACAGGTCTTTTTCAAAAACATATGATCGGTAGGGTGTCTTCTCTCAAGACACTTTTTTTCGGTCAAAGATAGGATACCGTCTTATACAAAAAGCCGCAGAGAATAGGCTGTACCTTTGCTACTGTGGTTATCATGCTTGCGAAACTACGCTTTGCTGAACAGTTTATGCAACCGTACAGGGAATGCTCCCTCTGTTGGAGCACTGCCGCCTTTTAGGAAAATGCTCTCTATAGAATAAGGGAGAGAATGATTGCTGAAAAAAGCTGAAGAAAAGAAACTATCCGCAAAATAGAAACTGCTTGTCCATATAAAAATGTTATAATGGGTTAGAGGTTTATAACACCCGAAGAATGAAATATTTCGATTCTAGTTTAGAGGGTGTTATAAAGCTATTATGGGAAATCGGGACGATTTAACATAGTAGCGCAGCTCTAACCCATTATAGGAAATCGGCACGATTTCCTATAATGTGAAGAAAGCACAGCGGCATGGAATATCCGTCCGCATACACAGGCTGTGCGAAGGAGACCTCACTCACCTTAAAAACAGAAAAAAACAGAAGAATGATTTCCTGCACATGCAGCAGGCTTCCATCTTCTGTTTTCTTGCATTTATTCCAAGACGATCATCGGTACAGGAATATGCCTTTTATGCTTCCTGCACATTGTTTTCTACAATTTTTAGCAGCAGCTCAACGCTTTTCTGCATTTCCTGAATGGAAGCAAACTCATATTTTCCATGGTAGTTGTAGCCACCGGTTCCAAGGTTGGGACAAGGAAGGCCGTCATAGGTCAGACGGGCACCATCCGTGCCTCCGCGGATCGCCATGGATCTCGGTTCCAAGCCAATCTGCTTCATGGACGTTTTCACCAGCTCTATGATTCGCATATCCTTTTCAATAATGGTACGCATATTCGCATAGCTGTCATGTATCTGCAGTTGAACGGTGTTTTCCGGATATTTCTGATTCAGATACTCCGCGATTCTTTGAAACTCTGCCTTCTGCTGTTCAAACAGCTCTTCACTGTGATTGCGAATAATATAGGACATGTAGGCATGCTCACATTCTCCATGGAGCTCTGTAAGATGATTAAAGCCTTCATAGCCTTCCGTATACGCAGGATTTTTCTGTACCGGCAGCATAGAGTGAAATTCCATCGCTACCAGCAAAGCATTGATCATTTTATCCTTTGCACTACCCGGGTGGATGCTCAGACCCTGAATGTGAATTTCTGCACCTGCGGCATTGAAGTTTTCATAATCCACGCAATCGACCTCTCCACCGTCAACCGTATATGCAAAATCGGCACCGAATTCCGGAACACGGAAATGATCCGTTCCCCGGCCTACCTCTTCATCCGGAGTAAATGCCAGACAGATTTTTCCATGCTCACGGTTTTCCTGAAGCAGCGTTTCCGCCATCGTCATGATTTCCGCGATTCCCGCCTTGTCATCAGCACCCAGCAGCGTCGTTCCATCTGTCACGATCAAATCCTCGCCGATTTTTTCCTGCAGGCATGCAAAATCATGGATTCCCATTTTGATACCCAGTGCTTCATTCAGCACAATATCGGACCCGTCATAGGCTTTGACTATTCTCGGCTTTACATCTCTGCCGCTCATATCCGGTGATGTATCCATATGCGCAATAAACCCGATGGATTTTACATCTTTTTTGGTTGTTGCCGGTATTATACCATAGACGATACCGAATTCATCCACATATGCATCCTTGATGCCGATCGCCTTCATTTCATCCACAAGTGCCTCTGCCAGCTTCAGCTGCTTCAAAGAGCTTGGTGTTGTCTGGGAATGCTCATCGGATTGCGTATCAAAGGATACATAGTGTAAAAATCTTTCCTGAACGTTCATGCTTAACCCTTCTTTCTATAGATACGATTATACACGGAAACGTTCAAACACTCCAGTAGGTTTATTGAAATTCAATCAGATATTTATGCAGCATATGGTACATGGATTCATAATCCTCCTGCATGATCCGCATTGTTTTCTTCATCTGATCATTCAAGACGAGATGCTTCTCATCAAATGCATGCAAAGCCTTCTGCGCCATTTTCATATTTTTGACCGCTTCCTCCAGAACCTGCTTATCATTACCGATCATCAGGTTTTTCAGCATTTCGACAGCTTCGCTCACCATGCCCTTAATTCCGGCACTTTCGACAGGGTCACCACCGCAGGTCTGAATTAAAGCACTCAGGGAATGTGCATGCATTTTCAGCTTATCCAGCAGTCCATGGAATTCCTTTTTCAGTCGTTCACTCTGCAGCTTCGCCTCCAAGTCTTCAAATATACCGATTCCCATGTGCGTGCCCTTCAGCAGCTGGTTTAATTCTTCTACGATTGCATTGTTATCCATAGTATATCACCTCATGCATAGTATGGATGACAACCCCGATTTCCATACCTGCGAAAAATATTGGAAGACACGCTGGACCTCATGCTATTCGTGTACCGCTCCGGTTTACTTGCAATTTTACAGGCTTCAGGTACCTTTTTGTGAGGCTCTGTATCCCATCTGCAGTTATATTTGAAAATGCGGTATGCATGATCCATGTGTTTATTGTACATACATTTTTATATGATACTGAAATATAATACCTTTCTTTACAGAATCAGCAGATACGCTCAAGCTGCACAGGTTCTTTATCGACAGCCGATGCCAGAATACGGGCCATAATATCCAGTTCTACTGCCAGTTTAAATAAAAGCATTGATTGTAACTTTTCTGTATTGTCGATCATCCCATGTAAAACAGATATCATATAGGATATGTCTATAATGATCGTAAGACTTTCCTTTATTTTCCGTAGGCAATCGTAAGTGCTGCTTTTATATCCTCAATCAGCTCCTGTGGATTCTCTAATCCAACATATATACGAAGATGCGTAACATCCAATCCTCTGTCAATTATCGCCTGCTGATTATTTCCTTTAAACACGGGCAGCACCAGACTTTCAAAGCCACCCCAGCTGACACCCAAGGTAAACACCTGTAATGCATTAACAAATACCTTCAGCTTTTCCAAATCATCATCTACCATGTCAATTCCAAAAAGACTTCCATATCCATCCAAATATTTTTCTGCCAGCTGCTTCTGCCATGCATTCCCACAATATGGATGATGAATTTTTTTGATTCGCTTATCCGTAGAAAGATAATCCAACACAGTACATATGTTCTTCGTAAACTGACGCATACGTACTGGCATCGTTCTTAAACCACGCAACGCCAAATAAGAATTTAACGGACTGCATGTAGCTCCTAGATAGAGGAAGCCCTTTTCTTCAATCAGTTCCACAGTTTGCTTGCTACTGATTACTGCCCCTGCCACAATATCGGAATGTCCTCCAATATATTTAGAACAGGAATGTATAACAATATCAATGCCATGCACTAAGGGACGTTGATAGATGGGAGTAGCCCACGTATTATCAATCACCGTTATAATATCCTTCTGTTTAGCGACTTTAGCAATCGCTTCCAGATCTATCAACTCAAACTTCTGTGAGGATGGACTTTCCATATAAATAATGTGGGTCTCATCCTTTATATAAGAGAGAATCACATCGGTATCTGTAGAATTTACAATATCATAGGATATCTGATAGCGCTCCATATAACGAATCAAGGAAACCGTTGTTCCATAGACCGTATTGACAAAGATAACATGATCGTTCGCCTTTAGCATGGTAAAAAAGGTTGCACTAATAGCCCCCATTCCGGAAGCAAACACCTTACAACGCTCTCCTTCCTCCATCTTTGCAAGCTTTTCCTCCAACAGCTCGGTTGTTGGATTTGTTCCTCTTGTATATACATAATGCTCAAACTCATTGGACGTTGCTTCAGCATATTCATTAAAATCATCAAAGTAAAAGGAAGAAGTCAGCACAATTTCCGGTGACATCGGACGATAGGTTCTCTTCTTTTTTTGCACCTCATTGCATATCGTATCAAAATCAGTCATTCTTACCACCCTTTTTTAATTCTTTGTGGATTTGGATAAACTTTTCGGCAAGAATACGAATTGTTTCCGCTGCCATCATTTGATCCTCCGCATGAAGCAGCAGCAATCTGATTTCTACATGCTCCTGCTGTGCTTCTTTCTGAAGCAATCCGAAATGTGCATGATGACCTTCGTTAAAATTTTGATCACCTTCGCATAATAGCTCCTCAGCTCTTTCAAAATTCCCCTGTTCAGCCTCGTTGATAGCTTCCACGAAACAGCTTTTCGCAGCTCCTGTATAACTTATAATCTGGAAGCAGACGGATTCAATCCCTTTCATCAATCCAGCTCCTTGCGTACCATTTCCATAACCGCTTTTCCATCCATCATACCATACATCTGCATCTCAATCGTTTTGACCGGACAGCTTGCCTCTGCTTTCACCTTGCCTTCTTGAAAGCGAATCTGTGGCCCAAGCAGGATTATATCCGCAGTTTCCTTTACTTCATTTAACATATTGATAGAATATGCATTGATGTCGCATGAATACTCCATAGCATCCGCAGCTTTCTTCATCGCCTGTACCAAAATGCTTGTACTTGCTCCTTGAGAGCATAATAACACAATATTTTTCATAATGTCCTCCTATGTATTCCTATGCTATTTTCTATATACCTACAGGCTACCTGTATCCATTACAATGAAACAGCCGTAGGATGTTCGCTTTTTATTATTTCTGTGCAGTTTCTTTTTCTTCCTGCATGAACTGATGATCCAACGCTTTTGCAAATGGTAAATAAATAAGTACTGTAACGCTGACAATAATGAGCTGTACCACTGCTCCCTGCCAACCGGATACCAGGAATCCAGAGAACACAAACGGTGTTGCCCATGGTGCTTGTACATTGGTAAACATTGGCATGAAACCAATAATTTGCGCTAAATACATAATACCATAGGATACAATCGGAGTTACCGTCATGGGAATCAACATCAATGGACTGAATACCGTTGGCGTCGCAAAAGTTACAGGTTCTGAAATATTAAACAGAGATGGTACGAAGGCAACTTTAGAGACAGCTTTCATACGCGCTGAACGTGCTGCTATAATCATAGATATCGTCAGACCGATCATCATGCCAGCACCACCAATCGTAAGGAATTGATCTAATACTTGTACAGAACCAAAACTTCCAGTAGCTGTTGTTAAATTCCCTGCATCTGCCAGTGTCTGATTGAACTCTGCATTTGCATACAATAGTGGATATATTAAAGAATTGACAACGGTTGGATGAATACCAGCCCACCATAGGAAACCATTCAGGAATGCTATGACAACCATTGCCCATGGATGAGAAATCATAGACTGCAATGGTAACTGGATCAAAGCGAACAACTGTTCTGGTAAAGAACCAGCCATCCTCATACATATACCGTTAATAATCAACAATACCGTAACAATCAAAATACCTGGTATCAAAGCAGTAAATGCGTTAATTACCATCGGTGGAACACTCTGTGGCATTTTGATTGTAAAATTCTTTTTCACACACCAGCGGAAGATTTCCGTAGAAATCGTTGCGGCAAACAATGCTGTCAGAATACCCTTTGTACCTAACCAGTCAAACTGTAAAACTCTACCAATAACCTCTCCGGATTCCGGTGCTAGAACCGATTTTGGAGATAAAACAACATAGGCTACCAAACCGAGAATACAAACAGTTAATTTATCGAGTTTATACCCTTCTGCCAATTTGTAGGCGAATGTTCCAGCAAACAGGAATCCCATCATATTAAATGTTGCACGATATGCAGGTGAGAGGAAATCTTCCCATCCTACCCCAAATATACCACTCATCCATTCATTATAGCCAGGGATTGGGAAATCTGTAATCAACATAAATACAGTTCCGATAATCGTTAAAGGCATTAGTACAAAGAATCCGCTACGAAACGCCTGAAAATAACGTGTGCTTGTAATAACAGACACTTTTGGACTCAGCCAAGTTTCAATCCACTTTAAAATCATAATAATATTTCTCCTTTTCTTCAAAGTTTTGCTATAAAGCATTCATTTTCAAACAATTCCCCAAAGATGCAAACGTTTTCATCGCCTTTATTATAAATTAAACTTCTGGTTTGTAAATACGTTTCTTCCATTTTGTAATTTTGTTACTTCCAAAAATCCTATTTGATTATGATTCGCGTAACTTATTTACAGTTTCTACAAATTCTATGGGAAAATGATGAGAATATAACGCGTTCTTATACCCTACCTATGATATAATAGACATAGACGTACATGATTTTTTAATTTTCATCGCTTGCTGTAAATGTTTGACTTCCTGCATTTTTCTGCTAAGTGTACATGCTATATAAAATCGTTAGGTAAGAAAGGAGATACGAGATACAGGGGATAAGCTGTCTGTATGACCGTAGTACATTCTATGACTATTTTTGAACAATTCGAGAAACTAAGTCTTTCCACAAATGAACAGGCTGTCGCAAATTACATCTTACAAAACAGCAGCAGTGCTGTAACGATGTCTATTAAGGAATTAGCCAATGCAGCCTTTACTTCTACAACTACAATCATTCGCTTATGTAAAAAGCTGGGATTTCATGGTTATAAGGAATTTAAGATTCAACTGTCAAAGGATGTAAGCTTTGAAATGGTAAAGGAATTTCCTATCGATGTAAATGCACCATTTAGTGTAGAAGATACATCAGTTTCTATTTCTCAGAAAATCGCATATCTTACCAAAACAACCATCAATTCTTGCTTAAAGCATATGGACTATCAGATCATCGAAAAGGTCGTACAGTGTATGCTGGAAGCGGAGAATCTTCTAGCGATTGCTGTCAGTGATAGTTTTATTCGTATACTGGACTTTCAGTTAAAGATGATGAAAATAAATACGTATGTAAAGATTTCTATTCTATCGCCAGATCAGGCATATCTATGTGCCAATGCCACAAACAAGGATTTCGCAATGATGGTTTCCTATAGCGGAAAAACAGCAGAAGTTATCAATGAGGCAAAGATTTTAAAGCAAAGAGGTGTAAAGATGGTGGCGTTGACATCTAATATTGATAGTCCTCTGGCAAGACTAAGTGATTTGGTGCTTCTTTTACCGAATGAGGAGGATAAGGCTACTGCAACGTATTCCTTTTCATCTCAGTTGGCTATTGAGTATACACTGAATGTCCTATATTCTTGCTTCTATAATGCGAATTTCGAGGAAAGTAGAAAGCATTTGTATTATACTCGCAAGCAGTATCTGCATGACTGATTATTTATCACATAGAGAATTCTCATGAGTATACAAACAGAAAAAATCTAAATCGTAAGCAAAAGAACTGCAATATTTGATAATTTCATTTCATAGAATTCGTATAAATAAAAGATGTTTTTCATAAAAATTTACATAAAAATGTGTTTTCTTTATATTAATAGCGAATAGATTACTAAAACATTTCATATCATCCCATTTTTTTGTTTTATGATTACTGGAAATAAAAGTCTATATTTCTTATCAATCCTTTTGTAAAAAAAGATTATTGCTGTTACAAAAAAAAGGGAGCGTCCACTATGCAGGCAGTAATCTGAGAGGAACGGCATATTACTTATTTTGATAATTAGAGAAAGCTCGTACGATAATTGAGTAAAAGTTAATATAAACCGTATATCGTAAAAAGTGGAATTATTCTTGAGGCATACGTTTACAAATCACCAGAGTTTAAAATGTAGGTAAAGATAAAGTCAATATAAAAACAGGAATAAAGAGGAGCAAAAGAAATGTACGGATGAAAATTACAAAAGAGAAGACAAGTCCGTATTTAGAGATGTACAGAACAAGTTACCAGAATGAATTCAGGGTAATGTAGAATATAAACGGTCGATAAGCAATACCTAACCATCACTGAAATAAACAATGATTCAATATTTGCCACATACGAAATAGAATAATTCATACAGAATTTCTATAATAATGTTGGTCAAAACTTCGGTAAAGCACAAAAAAAGCCGATAGTTATCGACTTGTTTGGTATATGGAGGGAGAACGGATGATAAAGCGAAATATTATCTCCTCACCTCGACACCTCTGGTCACTTACATTTTATACCTTCTATATAAAATTGTAAACCCCTTTTTTAATTTTAAAGCTGAGGTTGTGATTTTTGCTCCAGCTTTATACATAGGATCATTTCTCTAAATTGTCTATGTTGATGATACATTTCGTTTATAGATCTACGCTAATACAAAAAAATGATCTTTTGATGATCTGCTTCTGTTCGCTGTATGTATACTCATTGAATTTTTTTATTGCTTTATTCCTTAATCTTTTCATATCCTTGTCTAAATTTCTTTTCTTAGATAGCAGTTTCTTGCGCTCTTCGATATAAGAATCATCATCAAGGTAGCCTTCTTCATATTCAATGTCAAGAAACTCCAAGCGCTTTTCCAGTTTTCCAATCCTCCTGGAGATATCTTCCACAACGTCAAAATTCGTGGTCTCATCCAAAATCGCATTGATATGATGGATCATTTTGTGTAGCAGGACTTGTTCATTGATCCTCTGCTTACAACAAGGACAATAATAATATTTGTAAACTCTTCTGCCTTTTTTATTTCCATTCCGTGGATAGTGGATCGTAGGAATCTCACTACACCAACAATCACAGTCTCCGCATTTGATTAGATTCTTAAATAAGTATTTGTAATGATATTCTTTCCTTCTCCCATGTAATATTTTCTGTATCTCTTCGTAATATTTCTGTGAACAATATGCAGGAGAATGATCCTGGATGTCGACATACGAGGTCAGGAGCCTTCCGTAAATGATTGGGTCTGTGACCGCTTTGTAGATTTTTGTATAGGACCAGTGTACTCCACAAGCCTGTTTGAAGTCTAATTCGATTGCCAGTGAGTCCAATGATCTCTTATGATCATGGACCTGCGTTAAGATGTATAGCATCGTTTCGACATAGGTAGCGTCGATTTCTACTTTTCTTCCTCTCGCATTCTCACCCGGATTATTCTTAAACAGATAGCCGGTAGGTGGCGTCTTTCCTCCTTTCGTATAATTCCCTTTATAAGCTGATGTGGTGAGACCTATACGTGTTCTCTTACGATCACGATGCACCTCTGTTTCATCGGAAAGTGTAATGATCCGTGGACCGATCGTCTTATCCGGGTGTAATGCGATGTCTTCCAGACTCGCCCAGTCTCTATTATCAGAGATGACGGTGACATTATACTTGCTAAAAACATAACGAAGGGAATTGCAATGATTCGCATTTCTGGATAATCTGGAAGCTAACCAGACATAGATGATTATTTCTTGATTCGCTGTAGCTATGGCCTTCAACATCTCCTGCATGTGGGGACGCTTTAAAGTTGTTCCGGAATATCCTTCATCAATATACCATTTTTCAATCGTCCTGTTATCTCTTGCAGCAAGCTCATTGCATACACGTTTTTGTGATTCTATGCTGTAGTTCGATTTACTTTTTTCTGACGAACTTCTTCTGGCATAGCCAAATACTTTCATAGTTTTTTCCTCCTTCGTGTGAGAATACCACACACTTTCTGAGGATGATTTTTATCTCATATGTCAAAGTTCCTTCCTTTGACATATGAAGAGAAAAATTATATTCCATATCTCCGCCCTTTAATTGCTTTTTAGAACAAAAAAAGCATCCACGTATGAATCTACAAGGACGCTTTGATTGAACTAACCAGTAGGTTTTTTTTTTAATACATCATTATAATACAAATATTCCTAATAAATGTCAAGTAAATTATTTCTAGATAGAGTAAAAGTTATGGAATCAAATTCTTTCAAGAATATCTTATGTAGAGATTAAATCTATTATAGCATTTCTGATAGAGGTATAGATTCGTATGCTAATTATAAATAATAGACTATTCTTCAATGTCTCTTGATATGTCAGTTTTCAAGCATTTCTTATCAATCATATGAAATTACATAAAGTTTTGACTCTATCATTCCTATTTTTTAGCAAGAATTGCAATGTTATCTACTATTGATTAGCATTTTTATCAAAAATATCCTTCATCCACTTTTATAGATAATGGAAAGCGAAACAGCTTTTCCGATATGCTCACTTATTCAAATGTTATGGATACAATCGAACTTGGAAATTATTCTATGTGTATCCTGATATTTCTTTATAATATATTATATGGATGCTAATAAATAAAAAGTACAAAATTATTGTTGAAAAACACAAACTGTAAGGGTTTACTGCAAACGTAAGTTACAGTAAAATGAAATCGGTTACAAGTAAGTCTTGGTGTGAATGGAATTGTTTATAAAGGTATACGATTAGATATACTGATGAATATTTATTCTTCAGTTTTTTTATCGTTTACCTACGATTTCATAGGGCTTACAATATGATTTTCTTGTACAGGCACTCTTTTTATAATCGTATACTTTATGAAACAAATGCACAAAGACATATTCTTGAGATGAGCCATCTAGATGAGGAGGTGGTATATTCGGATAGGAGGTGCACATGCTACTGTTTTGTTTTTGGTATTGTTATCGTTAAAGGGAGGGTAAGAACTTGAAAAGAAAAACAGTGAATAAGGCAATCGTATTGAGTACCGCAGCTGCTATGGCAGCAGGAAGCACAACTATTGGAGTTTTGGCTGATTCCGTCACCGCTACATCCGTAAAAAAGGATACAATAAAAGATCAGACCGCTGTAAATATTCTAAAGCCGAAGTCAGGCTATACATACCTGAGTTCCGTTGCAAGCGCCGCAAAGCAGGATAACATTGTAACGGTTGCGTATGAAAACGGTGAAAAAGCTCAAATTACATTTCTTGAAAACAATCTTTTCCGTTTTGATATGGAGCCGGATGGCAAGAGTGATAGTTTCAAAGACTACGCTACGCCAAATAACTCTGAAGAGACAGGTAGGATCATACAGCAGAAAGATGATTCTTCAGAATACAACAAACCATCACCTACAGTAGAGGAAACAGATGGATACATAACGATTTCAACAGACAGCGTACGCCTAGAGATTGATAAGGCCACGTCTATGATGAAACTTCTAAATGCAAAAACAAAGGAGGTCATTTGGGAAGAAAGTGCACCAATACAATACAAATCCGGAAGTACGATTCAAACACTGAAAAAACAAGGCAATGAGAATTTCTACGGAGGCGGTACACAGAACGGTAGATTTGTACATACCGGACAAGCAATCAATATCGTCAATGAAAACGGATGGACAGATGGAAAAGTTTCCAGCCCGAACCCTTTTTATTGGTCAACAAACGGATATGGGGTCGTACGGAATACGTTCAAACCCGGTAAATATGATTTTGGCAATACAACAGAAGGAAAGGTTACTACAACGCATAATGAGAACCGCTTTGATGCCTATTTCTTTGTGGGTGATAAACCTACGGATATTCTGAACAGCTATTTCAAACTTACAGGAGACCCGGCACTGATGCCGATGAAATCCTTCTATCTTGGTCATTTGAACTGTTATAACCGTGATGAATGGAAGGCAGCATCTGGAAATAGTGGTTCTCTTCTTGAGGATGGAAAGCGTTATCAGGAAAAAAACAATGCCGGTGTTGCCGAACCCGGTTGGACGCTCGAAACGCTAAATGGTAAGAGCGATAAAAATGATTCAGCATATAAGTTTTCTGCGCGTGCAGTTATTGACGGACATGTTTCTAATGATATGCCATTTGGCTGGTTTATCCCTAACGATGGGTATGGCTGTGGTTATGGTCAAAGTGATACATCACTGGATGATAATATCGCAAATCTGAAAAATTTCACGCAATATGCCGCGCAATACGGTATTGGTACCGGATTATGGACGCAATCAGACCTGACACCGAATCCGAAAGAACCAATTCATTTGCAAAGAGATTTTGAAAAAGAAGTCAAAGAGGGCGGTATCCGGACCTTGAAGACTGATGTGGCCTGGGTAGGTCAGGGATATTCATTCGGATTGAACGGAATTAGCCATGCATACGATATCGTAGCTGAAACAAAAGATCGTCCTACGATTGTAACACTTGATGGCTGGGCAGGCACACAGCGGTATGGCGGTATCTGGACAGGCGATCAAACTGGTGGCAACTGGGAATATATACGTTTCCATATTCCTACATATATCGGACAAAGTTTAAGCGGTAATCCAAACGTATCCAGTGATGTTGATGGAATCTTTGGAGGAAGTTCACTAATTCAAACAAGAGATATCCAGTGGAAATCGTTTACTACGATGATGTTGGATATGGATGGCTGGGGAAGTTTCCCTAAAAAACCTTATATTTTTGGTGAGGATACGACCTCCATCAATCGTATGTATCTCAAGCTGCGTGCAGAACTGATGCCTTATATTTATTCTACGGCTTATACATCTGCAAATCTCGGTGAGGGCAGTGAAAAAGGAAAACCGCAGGTACGTGCGATGTTCCTAGAATATCCAGATGATCCTAACACTTATGGCACCAATGTGCAGTATCAGTTCATGATGGGGCAAAATCTGCTTGTTGCTCCAATATATCAAGATACTGCGATGAAAGATAATGGTGATGATATCCGTAATGGCATTTATTTGCCGGATGAAGATCAGGTATGGATCGATTATTTTACAGGAAAACAATATCGTGGAAATCAGACTCTTAATAATTTCGACGCACCGATCTGGAAACTTCCATTATTTGTGAAAAACGGAGCAATATTACCTATGTTTACAGAAAATAATAATGCTGAACCGATTTCTGATACAAATACAAAAGGATTGGATAAGTCAAAGCGAATCGTAGAATTTTATCCTGATGCAACAAAAAAAAGCACGAACTATACATTATATGAAGATGATGGTAAATCTATCGATAATACGAACAAGGATCAACCTACGTATGGCGATGTGGTAACAACACACTTTACAAGCAAAGTTGATAATGGTACAGCAACACTGACAGCTGAAAAGAGTACAGGAAGCTATGGCGGCTACAATGCGAATCGGGAAACCACCTTTGTTGTTAATGTGTCCAAAGAGCCTAGTGATATCACTGCTAAAGTTGGAGATCAGACACTGAATAAAGCAGACTTCACTGTGGTTACTTCACAAGAGGAGTTTGATAAAGCTAAAGGAAATACATATTTCTATAATGCAAAACCGAATCTAAATAAGTATGCTACCGCTGACAGTGATTTTGCCTCAAAAGAAATAACTACAACACCGAAACTGTATGTTAAATTTGCGAAAATGAATGTTAATAACAAAGCAGTACAGCTGCAGGTGAAGGATTTCGTCAATGATGGAAAACTGAATAAATATGAGTTGAATAAAAATCTTGGTGTACCGCAGAATCTCACTGTGGATGAAGACAATGTGACACCTACCTCGATTCCTCTAACTTGGAGTGCTGTAAGTGGCGCAACCGGTTATGAAGTGGAAACAGATGGTGTGATACAGGGGGGTATCACCTCTACAAGCTATACCCATGAAGATCTGGAATACCATTCCAAGCATACATATCGTATCCGTGCAATCAATGAAGACGGATTCTCTGCATGGAGTGCTCCGTTAGAAGCTCAAAGCGCATTAGATCCATACCGCAATGTACCAAAGGATATCGAATTGAAATGGCCGTATGGCGATCAATGGGGTGCAGTAAAGAATGCTCTGGATTTTGATTATGGTAACATGTTCCATTCCACAGACAATGCAATTAATAAAGACTTCATAATGGATATGAAGAAAGTATATGATATGGATCGATTCGAATATACCCCACGTCAGGACAATAAGGGAAACGGAGCTGTTCAACAGATGGATATTTACGCAAGTATAGACGGTACGGATTACTCACTGGTTCATGAAGGGGTGCAAGATGAATGGACATACTCAAATGATATGAGCGTTCGTGATACGAAGACTGTGGATTTGAAAGGTGTACGCGCAAGATATCTGAAGCTTGTCCCACGTAAATCAAAAGGTGGATTCTTCTCAGCTGCTGAAATGCAGCCATATAAAATAGATGGAACAGAAGGCATTCTCCCAGGAGATACAAATAAAGACGGTGTTGTCGATGATAATGACCTGACGCAGATCGATAACTATGTTGGTTTGGAAAAAGGCGATGCAGCATGGGGTCAGGTAAAGGATATGGACTGGAATAATAACGGCTATATCGATGCGCTAGACGTAGCATATACAACAACACAGTTGAATGGCGGAATCGCTAAGCCAGCAGGTATCCCTGAAGGGAACATTCAGTTCGTTGCGGATAAAGCCGATGTGAAAAAAGGAGAAAAGCTCAGTATCAAGGCATATGGCATAAATATGAAAAATGTATACGCCTTAGGATTTCAATTACCATTCAATAGCAGTGATCTGAATTATATTACTACGAAGCCGTCTCTTGCTACGATCAATATGAAACAGTTCGCATTCTCACGCAAAAAAGTGGAGAAGGAAGCAGATTCTGTAAATGATTTTAATTTGAATGTCGTATTTTCTGATATCGGTAACCAGACTATGATCAGTGGAACACAGGATCTGTGTACCTTTGAATTCATTGCTATGAAAGATATGAATATCACAGATGCATTCTATTCAGAGGCAAAGGTTACGTATGTCAGCAGTGGTTTGAAGGAAATAAATCCGCTGAAAACACCACAAGATCCCTCCCTTCCGAATACAGAACGTATTTTGACAGAAAATGAAGTGCCATCAGTAACATTTAGCAATGATGTGAACAACAATGTGCCGGCAACAAACCTGTGGCAGCAAGATGATTGGAAAAAGATATTATTTGATGGTAATTTGAGCAACAATGCCGAATTCAAATATTATTATGGAAGTGCCAGTGATTTAACACCTGATGTGAAACTTCCTACAGATATGAAGTTCACCTTCGACAAAGCAAGAGGCATTACATCATTTAAGGTTTATAACAGGGAGAGTGGTAATGGAAGGATGACATCCATAAAAGCGGTCGCACACACGGAAGCCGGACAGAAAGTCGACTTGGGTACTATATCCGAGGCGAAAAATATTTATGAATTTAATATTCCCAAGGATGCTGGTAAGATCACTTCTATCACGATTACACCACTGACAAGTAATGGGCAGGCCATCGCAAACAATGATCCGAACACAGTTCCTGAAGGTGGTAAAGAAAACCGTATGCTGACACTGCATGAAATACAATTTATCGAAGACTCCACACAGAATGTGAAAGATATCGTATTGGATAAAAATAATCCAACACAGATAAATGTAAACCGCATTGTCGATTTTAAAGCAAGTGTAACACCAGGTAATGCTTCAAATCCTTTCTATGAGGTAACGAGCAGTGATCCAAGTGTTATATCAATAATCAAAACGATAACACCGGATGGTTATGCATTTGCACTTAAAGGTAATAAAGCAGGCAAGGCGGATATAACTGTCAGTAGCCAAGGTGTGAACGATGCAGGAAAAAAAGTGATGAAGAGAGTAAGTATCACCGTCGTAGATGGTGTTTATCTTGATGACCTGCAGAAGATGCTACAGGATGCCAAAGATACGATAGCAGAAGAACAGCTATACACAAAGGAAAGTTTGACAAAACTACAGGATGCAATAGCGAATGCAGAAAAAGCAATGGCAGATAAGAGATCACAAAGCGCTGTGGATAATGCCGTCATAGACCTACACAACGCGATGGTCAAACTCGAATACAAAGGATCTGATGAATTGCAGCCGGACAGTCAAGCATTGATTCCACATACTACTATAAAGCCAACTGCCACTTCTTCTGCAGGAGAAAGTCCTGTAACCAATTTGATTGATGGTCAACAGAATACCTTCTGGCATTCTGATTACTCCGGTGCAAATAGACTTCCACAAGCTGTCACACTAGATTTGGGTGGAAATTATGCAATCGAGCAACTGGATTACCTTCCAAGACAGGATGGCAGTAAGAATGGGGATATCACTGAGTATCGTATCGAAATAAGTGAAGATGGTCAAAACTACAAGCCGGTTGTTCAGGGGAGCTTCGCACATAATGATACAGAATTACTGCAAAAAGACAGTTTTAATAAAGTGAAATTCCAAAGAACTATGGGACGCTACGTGAAGTTTATTGCTTTGTCAGCTCTTGGTGATATTCCAAATGCATATGCATCCGCAGCTGAAATTCAGGTTTATGGAATTGAAGTAAGTGATTTGAAGCCCGCTACCGGCATACAACTTGATGTCACGGAACTGAAAGATATGGAAACGGGAATGAGTCAGCAGATACATGCAGCCCTGACACCTGCTGATAGTACAGATTTACTGACATGGACGAGCAGTAATGAAAAAGTTGCGATAGTGGATGGCAGTGGACTTGTAACAGCTGTTGGTAGTGGTACAGCTACCGTCACCGTACAGGCAAATGAAAATGTTAAGGCAGAAATCTCTGTCAGTGTGAGAGCAGAGGATAAGGATTTACTGACATCTTTGATTCAGGAGGCGAAAACACAAGCTGAGGGTTATGATAATGCAGATATTGAGAAGTATTTGCAGGATGCAATTACAGAGGCAGAAACTCATCTGAATGGTGATAAAGATGAAATAAAGGCTGCATATCAGGCACTGGCAGCAGCCATGTCAGAAGCAGATCTGATCAATCAGGATGTTACTGCTATAAAAGCATTTGCAGCTGTAGATCTTAGCAAATATGAGGCAGGAGCTGCAGCAGAGACATATAAGAGCCTGGTACAAGATTCTTTAGCTCTTGCTAAGGACCCTGTCCAAAACAAAGATGCGCTGGCTGCAGCGAAGAAGCAACTGGACGAAGTATACGGCAATCTGGTTGCCTTACATCTTGATAGATTGCAGGAAGCGGTCGTTTACGCAGAAAAGTTGAATATGGACAATTACGTAGATAATGCTGAACGCAAGGTTTTTATAGACGCATTGCACGAAGCGAAGACATTGCAGCCGAAAACCAATCAACAGATCATGGAAACGATCGATCGTTTGAGTAATGCGATGAAGGCATTGACTAGAAGGGCTTCCAAAGAGCAGATTGCAACAATCAAAAAGCAATTTGACGTATTATCGAAGCTAGATAAATCGCAATATAGTAAAGCAGATCAAAAGAAGATAGCAGATGTCTTAGCTGCTGCGAAAACAGCAATGGAGAATAAAAATCTGAGTGAAGCGGATGCTGAAAAGGTGATCGAACAGTTGAATTCATTATTGACACTAAAACCAATAGCACCACAAAAACCAGATGATGGAACAGAGAAACCAGACGGTCAAACGAAACCGGATCAACCGGCAGTTCCGGGTGGGACACCACAAAAACCTGTAGGACAAGATAAAGAACCGGTTATTGCAAATCCAAGCACACCGGTAGATACCTCTGATTCGACCAACAATGCAGGATGGCTTGCTATTATCGGATTAGGTGGCGCTGCGGCATGGTTCACAAATAAAAAACGCACAAAGTTAAAAAAATAACAGTCATGGAAAGGGGGCAAAAGCAATGAAAAGATGGATATTAGCAGCGTTGAGTTTATCACTTATCCTTTGCGGCTGTGCCTCTTCTTCTTACAAACGGAGTACAGAGCGAGGAGAAATCTATAAGATTTCCCTTGCTGCTATGCTAGATAAAGTACAGAGAAAGGATACATTTGCAGTCATGCTAACACAAACTTACTGTGGTTATTGTCAGGATTTTGAAGAAATGTTGACTGCATATCTGAAGGATCATGATATTACCATGTATAATGTAATCCTTGATGAGGAGGAAGCAACTCCACAGGAAAATCTGGAATTGATCAGACCTGTTTTCCCGGACTTTGGATCAACCCCCGGTATCTTTTATGTAGAAAAAGGTGTTGAAAAAAGCCATCTGAAACCAAAAGATGGAGAAATTGATGATTCATTGTTAGATGAATGGGTACAGGAATACCAACTAGACCGAAAAGAGGAATCCAATGAATAAACGTGAAAAAGATAGATCCTATATATTCTTTTATGTCATGAGTGTTTTGTTTCTTATGTATTTACTTTACTCAGCTATTACAACCTACTTTACCCTGCAGACATATTGCAAGACCTACAGTACCACCATGCTGAAGGAATGGACATATTGTCTGCAGGTAGGTTTGGCTGCTGTGGTTCCCTGCTTGGCTTACGCCTGTACGATGTATGGAATCGCGCTCTTGATGAAGTCCGGTAATACTAAAAATTTAAAACAATCAAGTAATGAACAGACAACCACAGTTGAAGAACTGGGAAGTCTTCATGATATTAAAGAAATGGTAAAAAAAGAACTGCAGAAACCTTAAAGAAGGAAAGAAACTCTCTACTTTTAATTATGAAAACAGATATATCATATAGCCAATCATGATCTGCTTTCATTAAATGCATAGCACATAGGAAGAAATTCTGTATTGCATATAGTAAGTTCTTGCTATCATGCTAAATGATTATGCTTATTGCAGCGGGAGTTCTCGTTGATAAGGGTTTATAACAGAGATTTTCCATATTACAGATTTTTCAAATTAGATAAGCGATTTTCGGAATTGCGTTTGTGTTAAATTCCGATTATATCTTAAAACACTGTATCTATTGTATTTTTTCTAGTACTTGAATCTTTGGGTTTACTGCAGCTTAGCTGGGATAAGTCATGATTCAAAAAGATATGGCGTAACACATCATTGCAGATATCATAATGACCAGAGCAGATACGAACTCATGCATAAGCGCTGACTAGATTGCGGTTATTGTAAGGATCAAGTAATATAACGAAGTTCATAAGTGTTTGGACTACAAACAAGTCTATCTTTTAAAACGATGAGTTGTAAGGCAGAAATTGAGCGTACATCTTGGCTGGAACTGTGATATTGCGCAAACTCCCTGTGAGAGTAACATGAGTGTCGCAGCTTGAGTTTATAATATATAGGGAAGGAACCGGTAGATTGTACCATAAAAAAATAGCAGCTTGTATATTACACAATATACAAGCTGTTTTCTCTATAGTTGGAAGATGCAAAATAACACTTGACCTTTTAAGTATTAAGTATATGTTCAGGAAAAGAAATACTCCGTATACCCTTACAATATATTTGTAGTAAAAATAAATATATACTCATGTATAAATGATAAAAGATACGATTTGTATCATTTATCTTTAATCTAAAATTTTTAAAATCATTGCTAAATTTTCTTTATGCCATGAAGCACCGAAATGCTTCATTTTCTAGTTTTCCCGTTGTGTTATTTAAGCCGATAATAGCACTACCAATATCATTAAAATTCATTGCAAAATATTGCATATAAAAGAGCAGTTGCGACTGAACCAAGAGCATAAGTGAATTTATTCGGGAATATAACGCTGATAATAGATGAATTCTCCTTAAATGCAATATTTTTTCATTAAGATATTGTTTAATATCTTGTTCTTTTAGCATTTCTATTGTCCTCCTGTAAAATTGATTTTGCTTAGAAATACCGTTTTGATTTTATCATTTGAAAAAAAACTGATTACAATACATTTTGTGTAAATTCTTTGATTCGTTTAGGAAATGTCTTTTATATACTCTATTGTAACCTTTCTTTCACCATATTTATCTGCTTTAGAAATGCGTATTATTTTATTGAATTTTGAATAAGATTACGCCTGGAATAAGAATCCATAGTATTAAATACCATTTCTTCTTTGACATCAGCCTTTTATTTTGTTCTTACAGACATTGCAGAAATAATACTGATAAACTTCTTTCGTCTTTTTTACTGTAGATTTTGTTATCATCCATTCTCCACATTCGAACTGTACCAGTCCTTTGAATTAGTAATTGTATTTCGTAGGTATATGAAATTCCTCATAGCTTTGTTAGCTTCTTCCCATAGTTTGTTATACTAATTCTTATAGATCACTACATGTTTTTACTTGCTATTTAAAAATATAGCTTTATCTTTTAACATATCCGGTTGTTCATAGACCTTCTGCAGATCCTTGTTCCAGTCAGAACCGAGGGATGGAAGATCATCGACGACATTCTGTATCCTATGAAATGGCCGGACGAATGATTTGAACTCTTCTGCAGCTGCTCTGCCTGCTTTATCGTTATCCGATGCAAGTATGACAGTATCGATATTCTGATTCAGGACAGGTCGGGTAAGATAATTTACGCGGAACGTCTCATTCATGACATTACAGCTGTCGCATGCGAGCACATTGAAGTCTATCTTCTCACCGGCTTGCTTCTTGGCCGTGATATAAGACAACCCATCGATATAGGCTTCTGTCAGGACAAGCTTCGTAGCCTTTGGATCCATTTCGATGAAGAATCCGGTAAACTTATTTCCTCCACCGACATCTCCCCGAAAGCCTGAATAGGTCGAACGTACGAAGGCGGAATCTACCTTTCCTTTGTAGTTCTCACATGCAAAGACGCAGTTGCCTTTTCCATCTAAATAGATCTTACCGTCATCGACGAATCGCTTGATGAGGTCACGGTCGATCTTTCGCTTGTCACATAGATACTCATAGATCTTCGAGATATTCTGTTGTGAATCCGGAAGCTTGAATTCTATCTGCTCATATTTCGGTGCGATATACTGCTTCTTGTCAGGCGCAAGTCCGTTATGATATTCGATCAGGATATTCATCGCCTCTGGGAACGTCTTGCCTTCTGCCTTTCTCAAATATTCCAATGCAGATCCATTGATATGCTCGGTGTGCCAGAACATCGCGTTGTTCCTCGTATCGATGACGAGAGAACTATGCTGATCACAGCGGTAATAATTCTGCCCTTGTCTTTTGAAGCTGAAGCCTGCACGATCCTGCAGGAAATCCATCACGGATATGTTCTTCTTCAGAAATTCGATTTCTTCATCAGAGAACATCTTCCTGCTATTGTCTTTGTATTCACCATAGAAGCTTTTGTACAATTCCTTCGGCATGACTCTGATCTTTTCATAGACGTCCTCTCCGTTCGGTGTCCGATGATGCTGCGACAGCTGGATCTCTCGATCTGCATAAAAATGCAGGACGTTATTTTCTTTATTGTCGATATCCTCCTGTACGAAATCCTCACTGATCAATAGTACATGATATCGATAAGCTCCTGCTTCTTTTGGAAGGATGACGCGATGGCTGTATTTGGTGCCATTGGCTTGTTTGATCTTCTGTTTGAAGCGTGATTTTGGAATACTGATGTTGACGATCTCTTTCATATGTCCTTACCTCCTAAAAAATACCTGGCATCTTGCCAGGTATCATCAATCAAAATTTAAAACGTATCCTTTATGGATCCCATTCTCATCGTCATAGACGGTACAGGACGCCGTGTTTGCCTGTCCTGCGCGTACTGCTGCATTACCGGCTGCCATACATTCCTGATACGTCTGATCGAAGGTCTTACCTTCTATGAAGGGAAACGATCTGCTCTGTGCCGTAACAGGCACATCTTTTTCTATTGGTGCGACCTCCTGTTTCTGTTGCGGTGGCATATCCGTTCGTGGTCCCTCTATCTTTGGCACACTCTCTGTCTCATTACTTTTTGGCTTTTCTATATGGATATCCAAGGTCTCCTGTGTTTCATTCCCATGTGTATCGCTCACTTTATAAATGATCTTGTCCTTTGTTATCTTAGTAGTCGTTTTTGAGCGAAGATCACCATCGACGATATCGACGACAGAATCTATATAGTCCTCCGCTTTCAGCTTGGAACGATCAGACACAGTTACGCTGGATCTCTTCAATCTTATAACCGGTGCTTCAGTGTCCTTCACTTCCACGAGCAGCTTCATATCCTTTTCCTTCTTGCCGTTACTGATATGGTAGACGACCCAATAGGTGCCGGGCTTTTTCGTATCGATCTCTTCACGATTCGGAAAGGTGATCACCGCTTCGGGATCATAAGAACGGATGTAGGAGGCAGGCTCGAATGGTTCTCCTGCCTCGAGCTGTACAGTCTCACGATCGAAGGACAGGTACAACTCTTCAAAGTATTTCAGCCATTCATCCTTCGTGACATAGAGCAGAGAAACGATGA
>OBXV01000081.1_pt1 | contig 140784 bp, 159 predicted proteins | sample 1495451 | NCBI WGS metagenome assembly OBXV01 (sample SAMEA2580178, study PRJEB22360) | human gut metagenome | biome: human gut; feature: human-associated habitat; material: faeces | place: Denmark | collected 2008/2010 | reverse complement strand
ATTACATATTCACATGTATGTAAACTCTAATTATTTAATTTTTCTTAATTTTAATCCGCTAATAAAAAGCCAGCTTATAGCCGGCTTTTGTCCCATTGTCACTGCATAAACTGTATGAAAGAGTGACTACGAAATTATATAGCATTTCTTCAAAAATTGCAAATCATTATCGTAGTAAAATATTGGAAGTTCCATATTTAACAAAAAAGGCTACTCTCTGGTGTGGAGAGTAGTAAAATTTTATCTAATAGCAATTCTTCATTTTTCTATCTAATATAATTTTTCTAATACTTGGTGAAAAAATTCTTGTTATACTCCCTAGAGAAGCACTGCTAAACAAAGTATACGCTCTTTCAAGAATATCACTATCTGCATCAAATTTCTTCATTTTATTAATTTCAATTTCACCATTGTCCAGTTTACAGTATTGAAATCTGTTAGATCTATTACCAACATAAACTAGCATATCAATTATAACCATATTAATATTAATATCTTTTAATGATTTATTATAATGATAAATATATTCGCTCAAAGGAATTGATGCATCAATAGGGACAATAAGCATAATACCTTTATCTATTATTTCATATTTAATGTCTTTCATTATTAATGCACCACCTTTCCTATGCTTTCAGTATACTCTAAACAATTTCAGATTATACCCTTTTTCTGTTAACTAGTCAAATTTGATAGCTTCATGAATTTCTTCTATAATATTTATTGCCTCGTCTTGAGATTCTACTATTCTTGTTGTAGTTGTACCATCAATAGTACTCAATAACTCTCCAAAATGCCCTATTGCATGTCTATTTCGATAATACACATTATATGCGTTTTCTAATTTTTCTTTATATTTTATGGTTTCGTATCGTCTTCCATTTAAGAAGAAAAGATCATCATCGTCTTTTTCAAAATAGCTTCCTATAGTTCCGTCTTTTCTGATATGTATTCCTTCTATTTCAAACAAATATTTAATCATACCTTCTAAAGCTCTGCATGCAGGAAAGATATAATGGCTATAGTCATATGCATGGTTATATTTTTTTTCGGATAGCGCAATTTTTTCCACAAAGGATTGCTTTACCAATTTTGTGGCATCTTCAGGGAAATCCTTAGGCAAATTTAGTTTACTCGTCATAAGCTCTATATCACTTAGTTGAATTTTCTTTTTATACATATCAGAATATGCTTTAACAAGATTATAATCCGGTATCTTTTCAGTATAGTAAGAAACAAATAAAGAAAATAAATAATTAGGTTTACCTTGAACCAAAGTAATAGTATTCTTCATATAATAGCTGATTGTTAGTTTTTCTTTTCGATATTTTAGTTGAAATACATATTTCGTAGAATCTTGTCTGCTGTCAATCACAATATCTGGAATTTTTTGCATTTGCTTAATTATGCCTAGAACATCTTTTTCTCCTACATTCTGACATTTAAAATAAGACTCAGACATCTTAAACTGAGGTTTTGTATTTTTATTAATGGCTTCAGTCGCCAATTTGTCAGCTTGCTCATTATAATAAACTCCTGAATGCCCCGGCACCCAAACATATTCTATATTTAATATGTCAAGATAATCTTTTTTTAATTTATCAACAAACCAGGATGAAATATCTGATTTTGCATCCCATTCCTCATTCCCCCATTTTCCTATCCCTTTATAATCATGAAATATGGTAATATTTCCATAATTATTTGAGATAGCCCAATCCAAAGCTGATATAACTGCCATTACTTCTGGTGTTATATTGTTAGATTTTTGAAATCTCTCAGTTCTGACTATGTCACTTATTTCGTGTTTTTTTCCATCAGGTTCTAAAATATATACGCCATAACCTGCAATCTTATTTTTGCTATTAAAACCTCCATCAGTAAAAGCTACTACACGCCCTTCATTCAATTTGCAATTTACCATTTCATCATAATCAACCTTCAAAACTTTTTCTTCTTTTTTCTCTACTTGATTATCGATATCGTCATGTTGGAATTGTTCAGCAGCCGCTCTGGTACTAAAACCTTTGTATAATGCATCAGGAAAACCTTTTACATTTTTCTCACATTCATCCCATGATTCATATATACCTGGTATTACACCTCTAATCACCGCATAAAACTTATTTTTAGCCATATATATCCCCTCCTATTGTTTATAATTATATTATACATCATTTATTTCCATTTAAAATACAAAACAAAAAAAATACCACCCATCCCCGAAGGAATGAGTGGTGATATATTAGACTTCACGCAGCGGCTTTGCGTAAATCCACATCTTTCTGCGGCCGACTTTAGCATATACGGAATCAGTTTCCGGATCATTGTCTAGGACAGTGTATGTGCCTTTGATTTTAACGTACTCACCAGGCTGCAGTACCTGGTCACCGGACTTCTTACCGCCTTTCGTGACCTCATCACATACAGCTGCATCCAGCCAGTGGTACTCAGCCACTGGCGTGCCAGTCAATGCATAGCAAATTACCGCATCACGGGATGCCGATACCTTAGATACCTGGTAGATGTCCGGGAAAATAAACTTATCGCCTTTATTCAGTATCTGGTCTGGTTTTGGCTTGCTAGAAGCGTTGTTCTGATTCAGATACCCTTTTACCTTGCTGACGAATTTCGCCCAGTTGTACGGCTTGTTGGCACGAATCTGGCTAGGACAGTTTTTGCCACTCCAGTCGTGATGCTGGTACAGGCTCTGATGGTCAAGGCCTTGTGCTCTCAGCAGCTTCGCAGCCAGCCATGCTGCGTTATCTGTAGCCTTCTCCAGATTACTATCCGGATTGACACAGATTTCGATGGCGATAGTCGTCATATTACCATTACCGTATCCATCACCAGCATGCCATGCTACTTCATTATCTGGGATTGACTGCGTGATCATTTTATCATCTACAGCATAATGCCAGGAAGCCTGCTCCGTAGATCCGCTGTTTTGCAAATATGTTCCGTGGTTCTTAGCTCCAGCTCCTGCCTTAAAATTATCTGTATTGTGGATCGTAACACCACCGTTCTTCGTTCTCTTGATACCGCTTCTTGCCCCGCTATAGATTACTGGTGCTAACATTTTTGTGATATTCATTATTCTTCGTCCTCGCTTTCTTTGTTAATAAGTTTGTCGGCAACAGCTAAGCCGTTGCTCAAAACTTTTGGTACGTTGAATCCCGCTTCAACGAAATTTTCACAGATGGAGCGTGCTTCATTCACAATCAAGCTTGCCAGTACGAACCATCCAAGCAGTGTTGTAATCTGCAAGTCTACACCGATTATCTCACCGATTTCGATCAAGCCCGCTGCAACCATAAATGCAAACGTGATCATGATCCAGTATCCAATCTTTTTAAGTACTCCTTGCCAACCCTTTACTGAATTTTCTTTTTTCATGATTCTTGACTTCATCCAACCTGTTACCCAGTCTGCAATATTAAGTGCAAGGAACAAAGCAAACAGATACCAGTGTTCTCCGAATATCACGCTGATAACTGCTATAACAGTGCCCACAAATGCGTTGTAGTTGTCTGTGATTGTTTGTGCCATATGTTTCATATACCTCATCTCTTTCCGCCATTCTTGGCAATATGTAGGGCGTTTTACACTCTTATACTACTTCGTTAATTCTTCGTGACCTATCTCAACCAGAATTTTTTTCACTCCGGCTTCTAGCGCTTTGGGGACATCAGCAAAATCAAGCTTCCCATCTAAGATACGATATACCAGAAAATTTGCCATTATGCTTCACCTCCTGCCGCCATCAGTATCAAATCTTGAACTGCCTGTGCAGTCACCTCTTGCTTAAGTTTCAATTCTTTTAATTGGCTTTCTGCAGTTTCTTTATATAAAGACAAGAAAGCAACTTCTCCATAATCAGCTGCTTTTACAACTTCACCATCACCGCCATATTCAACTGGCGATACCTCATAATGCAAATCTAATGATACGTAGCTGTCTAAAACCACATATCCATCACAGACAGTTAGTGTTTCACCTGTTGCGGTTTCTACACATAATGTCTCAACATTTTCCTTTTTTGAGAATTCAGAATGAATCTTTTTTAGTGATCTATCAGCAATGAAAGCAAGTTTCACATGATTATCTCCGACATTGAATCCGTCTGTGATCAGCTGATATCTACTGCCATTTTTCAGTTTAATAAATTCCATATCTTAATGCTCCTTTCGTTAGATAGTAGATTTTCCTGTTATATATGTAAGGTGTATATTGACGCCAACATCCTTTACTATTTTTTCAAGAGGGGAAAACAAAATAGTTCCATCCTGTTTAATATTTATCTTTGCGATAATTTTTGTACTACCTACGACTTCGTAAAAATTTAGATCTACTGTCGGGCGAAAAGCTTCCGGAATCATCGACGGCGTAGCTATCGTAGTCTCTCCGTTCGCTGCCAATTCCTTTTGCATATAACCAGCACATTTTAAATAAACAACTTGCCCACTTCTATACATATTGGCCGGAGGAAGATATACCGAATTAGTTAATTGAACAGTATTTCTGTTTAATTCGGTTTTTATATCATCGAATTTCTTTTTACAATATCCGGCACTAGGTACTTTTGCATTGGATGTTGAATCCGTCGTAACGATATCGCTAGGTGTTAATGCGTCAGGTATTGCATAAGGTAAACTATTCCAAGGTGTTACTCCATCCCCCATTTTCATTTTAACGATTCCCTTTCCAACACCTGCATTCGGTATTTCATAACCGATTTCGCGTTCTTTCAAAACCATATTTGATTGTTCCCATTGTGCCTTTGTTCCAGCACGTGGTCTTATTGTATAAAATGGCATTTCTCATTCTCCTCTCTTTAAATCGGATACCCACCGTTTACATCAATGTCTTCTTCGCTCGCTTGTGTGAACGGGTCACCGCCGTCCATATCGAATGTTTCAAGTTGCAGTGCTGATATAGCATCATAACATTGTGCCACTGCATTTTTTACATCCTTTTGAGATTCGTTAGTTTGGTCTATCAAATCATCTAATTTCTCTTTGCTTTTTTCAAAATAAGGATCAACATTACTCGTATACCATGACTTCATAGCACTTAATACTTCTCTTTGCCAATATTCTTCCGGTGGAGAAACTGCAGCTTTGATTTTGTTGGATACATCTACTTGTAGAGCTAATCTGTTAGATGTGATAACGATTTTATTTTCGTCAATCGCTGCCAAAGACAAATATACATCGCCTTCGTTTTCAAACACCCCATCAGGCAACAAAATGTATGTTCCATCATCTTTTTCTTGTATAGGGCATACAACCGGCATATCTGATTTCCAGCTGCTACAGTAACCAGATAACACCATTCCCTTAAATGGATTTGTTTCCGATGTGTCTTTAATAAGCTTAATAAAAAGATTGGCTGAGTGCTGATAACCTACAAGACTGTTTCCGTCAAGCATTATCTCTCTACCAATCTGTTTAATTTGTGTTACTACTATATCCATTTTATCACCTCCTATCCACGTACCTTGTCATTTACATATCTCATGGCATCTGTAGAAATACCCATCAAACTGATATACCTGTCCCTTGATGTGCCATTTCCCATATCTATATGTACTTTTACAAACTTTGCAGGGTCATACGGCGATATTACATAATCGTATCGCCACGTATGGGAATGCAATCCAGAAATAACATTTTTCATAATAACGTAATCAGCGGAAGTAATCGTCCCACTTCGATCTATGTCTAAATAATCATATTCTGCATCAGTCAAAGTGATTTGACCAAGAATGAACTGTTTTATTTTTTCAGTATCTGCAGAGGTATAATTGGGTATGTTTGCGGCATAAGAAGCAGTCAGTCCTTCTGAATTTAAAGACCATCCACCGATATGACCTGATTGTGATTCTATCGAGCCATTCATAACCAGCTTTTTAGAATTCTGATCCACATAGAGTACAAGGCTGTTGTTACCATCGTATACCTTGATTCCACCATTCTTTATTGTCAGACCAAGGATATCTATAATCACCTGCATAGTCTGCATGGAGTTACCGTTGTTTATCGCCTTCGATATAAGCGCAACGATCTGGTCTTCCTGCAATTTCAACTGAGCTTCTCCTAGCCCTTTTGCAATCAACTCAATGCTTTCAGAATTGTTCCGGATAGTCGTTTCTTTCTTATATCCATCCTGCGTAAGTTCAGTCACGTTTTCCTGCATCTGGTTTATCATATCCGTTATTTTACGAGGTTCATTAGACAGTGTAATCGTATTGTTCGACCTTTCTTCATCCAGTAGGTACTTTCGGATTTTTACGATACGGTGTGGTACATCGATGCCTCTGACAGGATCAATGATACAATGCGCTGTCTCTCGAATTTTCACCTTCAAGTCTTTGTACTTATCATCTACCGCGGCAAGGTCTATCATATTGATTGTGTATGATCCAACCGGTGCTGCCAACTCCTGCAGCTTCTTCCTTCCGTCCGCCAGAAGGCTTTCCTTGTTCGTGTATCGCCCATCTATCCATGAGCTCACTATCGGCTTGCCTTTGTAGCCCTGCAGGTCGATATACGGCTTCCCGTCGTTTATATCGGAAAATGTCAAATCATCAGCACCGTAGCAGTAAAGCCTTGTGACAAGCCCTGTGCTACTTTCCTTATATGTGTGGTCCTTCATGTTTAACTCTGGAGTTACATACAATCCGGTGTCTATAGAAGCGTATGGATCTATCACAGTAACGACCTTGCTCAAACAATCAAAATCATACTGCACATCATATACCACCTTGCAGCGCATCAGTACATCGTACCCGTTGCATTTTTCCTTATCCGGTGTGCGTCTGATCGTTCTGACCTCTTCGCCGGTTACCGTCCACCCTGAAGGCTTGATATAATTCAATACATCGCCTATGTTTTTTGTCTGCAGTGCAGCGATATCTGCTGTTTTGAGATAATATGATGCCTTCCAATCATCCATATCCAGTTCGCAGGTAATCGTGGCCTGCGTGATCAGCTTGTTTACACCCTTGATAAGATAGAGGTTATCCTCTGTCCTTACTTCTGCCTCGGTCTTTAAATACGTAAATAACTCTGAATCTGGCGGAACATCAAAAGAGAGCGTTTCTTCGCCCTCTTCGTCCTTTTCTACATATGCGTTCGTGGCTACTGTGATAGGCAGCCATCCGTCTTGTGTCTTGACACTTAACATATGTCACCTCCTATAGATATACTGGGCTGTAATACATCACCACATCAGCGTTTGTGTTACTCACCGTGATGATGTGGTCGCCCGGTCCCAAACTGGGAAACTTGGTAAACATTGCATCAGAATATTTGTTTTTACCATCTTCTGTTATGAGCACACTCTCACCATCCAGGATTATCTTCTTAGCGGTATGGATATTACGTATCGTATATCCTCCTACTGTGATCTCTCCATTGTAATGGGGGGTTATCTCATAGCGGATACCGGCTTTATACGCTCCTTTAATCGTTATCATATTATCGGTACGTGTTAGATTAAAGCGCCGCTCTGAACCTTTCTTTATGACGGATAAAGGGTATGTTATCTCGTAATTACAAGCACCCAAGTGTTTTACTTCTGGTTGGCCAGATAAAATGCAATCGTATCGGTAACCATCTTCTATGTCAATCATAGAGCGTTGTCTCAATTCCTGCAAAAAACGCCCTGGGTTGTCATCGTTATCAAACACAATAACAAGATTCATTGGTTTTGGTTCGATTGATTCAGAAATCATCGTATGCCGGTAGTCTGTAGATTTTATGGTTCGTGAAAGAGAAGGAGGCATATATGTGAATGAAACAAATATACCGCCGTACATTTCCAGTCGTTTTTCATTTATCCTCATATCCTACCTCCATCCGAGCTCTTCCGAAATGTCATTCACAGTGGCGTGCGCAAACTCTTTTCCATTGATATAAAGAGGTACATTAAGCGTAACGGCACCAGCGTTCCCCTTACCATAGATTTTCTGAGCTGTATATTCCTCGTTTTCCTTTGCGGTAAGCACACGTTCGCCTTTATGCAACCGCGCATTGTATCCATCATAAGGGACATAATCAAAACCCGTCGCGTATTGTGAAACCCACTTGCCAGCTTGGTTTGTAGGTCTTTCATAAACCTTGGAATACTTCTCAACATAATTAGTTGTAACAGTAACTTCCTTATCTTCTGGATTCCACCGGTCCCAATGTCCAAACATTTTTGTCCATTTTGAGACAACTTCACCTGTTGAGATATCCACCTTATCTGCTAATTCAGAATGAGCAGACATAAGTTTATCAATACCTTCTTTTTTTGTCTTTTTAGCCGCCTCTACGGATTTTTCGTATTCTTCGTTTGCGCTCTTTATGATTTCTTCTGCTTTTTCTTTGTATTTTCCACCTTCAATAGTTTTTAATTCTTCAGCTTGTCGCACAAGTTCATCACGCTTTCTGCCAGCTGATTTTACGGATTCTTTTTCAAGTTTATTCATTTCTTTAATGGCATTACCTGCCATTTCTGCAGTGATACGAGTGCTGCTAGAATTTAATCTATTTAATATGACTTCTTGTTCAGCCTTATTACTCGACATAGCTTCTACTGCCTCAGTTTTCATCTGATCGTAGAGTTGATCAATACGTTCCTGTTGACTCTTTGTAATCTTACCACCATTATCTTTAATTTCCTTGTAAATACCTGTTATTTGATCTTTCAGGTATTTTGTTTTATCAATCCTGCCCTTGTATCCATCGTTAACTGTTTTCATAATCTCTTTTTGTTCTTCAGAAGTTATTGCAGTGGTAGAATCAAACATTTGTTGATATCTGCTGACAGTTCCTTCTTTTTGTTTTTCAATAGAAGATGTCACTTTATTTGCCATGTCATCAACTTTTCCCGATATCTTTCCGACGCTTTCATCTGTTACTTTTGTAATACCCGTATACATATCCATAGAGAATTGTTGTGCATCGTTTGAAAGTTTAAGATACGATGACAGTTGTTTTTCTGTTTCTTCACTAATTCTAACCGTATGAGCTCCTACAGCGTTTCCAGCCTTATCATAATCAATAACAGTACGGTCAGCGAATAAGTCAATACTAGGAATTACATCTTGTTGCAAATTATCGTATACTGCTTTGCCCGCTAGAGCTAAGCCGCCAATTGCCGCCACAGCCCCTGCCGCAGGCAGTACCAAACCACCAAGTGTGGATACAACACCGGTTAATGCAGTAGTGCCACCAGCAGCTGCAGTTGTCATCCCTGCAGCACCAGCTGTAACTTTCGCCAAACCGCCTGCTGCTGTAGCTCCAGCAGGTGCTAACTTTGATAGTAGCCCACCAAATTTTCCAATAAGACCGCTGCTAGATGCCAGCGAAGATCCCAACTTCCCTATGAGTGGAATGCCTTTGCCTATAAGTTTCGTTGCTCCGGATACAGCAGGTGCCAATTTCGTAAAACCTGTTACTAAAGAACCAGTGATTTTCAGTAATGGGCCAAATGCAGTAACCATAGCTCCTACCTTTACGATAAGCTCCATCGTTTCCGGTTTCATCTTCCCTATTTTCTCCGCAACCTTACCCATGAGGTCAGCAGCCTTTTCTAGCATTGGAGCCATAGCATCTCCTAGCTTCGTAAGTGAATTCTTAGCTTTGTTCAGCGAATTGCTGAATTTCGCACCGGTAGTTTCATTAACACGCTTGAATGCTTCATCTGTTGCGCCTGTAGCATCCTGCATTTTTTTTAATTTCTCAGTGAATACATCATGCTGTGCTCCGCTCAATGCCAGAGCCAAGGTTTGACCTTCAATTGAACCGATATAAGATTGTAATGGTTTGCCACTATCTTTTGCTGCCTTTGTGATGATGTCGATAGTGCCTTGCAGACCTTTTCCCTTGATCATAGCTTCGCCATTTTCGTAGCCGTATTTTTTCATGAGTTCCGCCATACTGTCTGTAGGTGCCATCAATGCCTGGAGGACACCACGCAGCTGTGTAGATACCTCTGCTGCGTTTCCAGTTACGCCGGTAGCTGTGGCCATAACGCCGAATAATTCTTCCTGGCTTACATTCAACTGCTTTGTTAAAGGCACTACTCTTCCGATTGATCCAGCCAACTCCGGGAATGTCGTCTGTCCCAATTTCGCAGTAAGGAAAGCAAGGTCAGAAACCTTCTGGTTCGCGGCTGCCGAAGTATCGCCATATCCCTTCGTTACCGCTGATAAAAGGTTGATACTGTCAGTTACCTCTGCATTACCGGCTTTCGCTCCTTTTGATGCGATTTCCAATATCTTTGCACTGTCTGCGGTATCGCCAAACGCTGAAACGACCTGATATAAGCCATCGCTGATATTGCTTGTTGCCAGTCCTGTATCATTGGATATCTTATAAACATTCTGTTTCAGCTCTTCTGTTCTTTTATTGACCTGTTCTACTGAACCATCCAATAATGTTGACACAAGTCCCATGTTTTTAGATAGATCCATGCTCAGCTTCCCTGCAGCAGTTCCTGCAGCAAGCAGGGGAACTGTAAGTAATTTCGTAGCCTGCCCTCCTACTTTTGACATGTTCTGTCCTACTTTAGCAGTGGATTCAAGCTTCTTTGATATATCCTTTGCCTGAACTACTGCCTCCGCTTTGACACTTTCCATGTCTTTTTTGAAGTTTGCAATGTCAACTTTGATTTTTGTAATCAGAGGTGCCAGTTCAAGGCCTCCCATTAAGCTCATGTCATGACACCTCCTTTGAATGCATGTACTGCTTGCAAGTCTGCAGAAGTCGTCTGCAGTCTGATCAAATCTTTCATGAATTTTCTGCCTGCTTCTGAACGCATATTGTTATACATCCACGCATCTTTTCGATAGAGCAGGAAAAGGCTATACGGCTGCTCCATGACTTCATCAAATGATAGTCTGGTATAATCACTAATGGCTTTCAACTCACCGCTCATAGTTTGATACTTGCCCTCCCACTCCTCCGTACTGAAATACTTTTGAATGATTGCATCACGTATCACAGGATCAGATGGGAGTGGGATTGCTAGTTTGGGTCGTTCAATGCTTTACGTGGAAGCAGGACACATTCTCTGTAGATTCTGGAGATTGCCCCAGCAGGAAAGTCATATACATCCTTCTCTGTGAACTGTTTGCCACCGGTGTTCTTATTCAGAAGCCACAAAACCATTTTCAGTTCGTCTTGCTGTGTCGTATCTTCGTTCGCCTCATACTCAGCAACTTTCTTCATATCACGATAGGAAAGTTCTGGAAGCTTGACTAATTCCCCTTTGATGAGGAAATCTACCGTTCTGTTGGCATATGCTGATAAATCAATTGGTTTCATTCTGTTCCTCCTTCTTCCGGTGTTACCGGTGCATCTTCCATTTCTTCTTCAAACTCACATAGCCAGTCTTTCTTTTTAGCTATTGCATTCAGCTGTGCGTCAATCGTCAATTCCTTCTGACTGAATTCCAACGAGAACCCATTTCCGCCCTGTGCAATGGCGGTAAAGCGCAATTTCTTGCCACCTTTTTTAGTGTGTACGAATCGCACCAACACTGTTTTTAAATCTTTGTTACCACCAAATACGAGCGTTCGTGTCTTCTTTTCTTTATTCTCTGTAAAAACCGCTGTGGAAAGCAACGCAAGCTTAGCCAGCGACCAGCTAATGATACCGGTTTTGATTGCCATGTCTTCACCGATTACAAACCTTGCAACGATTTTTCCGAACCAGTCCTTCACATCGTATATCTCGGGTTTGTATTCCAAGGAAAACCCGCCGGAGCAATGTCCTACATTGTGCTCATCTGTTTCGACTTCTGCATGTGCTGGAATTTCTGTTCCATTAAACTCATACATATATAGCTCACCAGCCCCTAACAGAATTTCTTGTGTTTTTTCTTCCATACCTTACCTCCATAGTAAATTGAAAAGAGTGGGATATTCCCACATGTTCGTTTCTGAATTAAATAGCCATCCACCGCCAGAAACCTGCGCTCTTACAGCATAGTCTCCCATAACGATAGATGGCTGCTGTTCATCTGTGTTCAATGCTTGAATGACCTTTGCACGAATTTCCAAGCATTCTTCCATATTCTCGCTAATCACTCTTACTTCCAACTGGCACTCCTTCACTGTCCCCTCACTGTAAGGTGATATCTTGTAAGTCATAGCAGGGAAAGGACCGTGAGTAAATACCGGAGATACATCCATACCTGTGATGAGTTCCAGATACTCTCTGATTGCATATTCGATCATTACTTACCTCCCAGCGCTTTCAGAACCTTAGCCTTGTTTTCATCCCTTGCAGGTTCTAAAAAAGACCGTGGTTTCATACCATCAGTCTTATAAAACTTCTTTCCCTTTTTCCCATACACGATGACCACCTTCCCCTCAAATGTCGGATGTTTCGTCCCGGCGTATCCATCTACCGGAACATACCACGGTGTTTTTCTTCCATCTCCGTCTTTCGCATGAACACCGGTTCCTTTTTCAATATATGGTGCGTAATCCAGATTACTGTAGATACGCCCTGTGATGTCTTTCGTAGTTACTGAAACATCATGAGTTATTGAAGCTCTGAGATGTCCATAGTCCACTATATCAGCACAGTTTATTTTAGCTACACGTTCAATAATAAGACAGCCACGCTCAACATTATGTTCCATCTCTTTCAGCATCTGCAAGGTAACGTTATCAACAGATTTGCAAAATTCTCTATTGTCATCATCCATACAGATCTATCCTTTTCAGTATGAGCGTAGTCTGTCTTCCGGAAGTGTCAAAATCCTGTACCTCATAATGCTGCGTATCTATGTCAATCCGATATTCTTTACCATCAATGAATACCTTAGACATCGTGATACCGCTGTGTGTGCTGTCCTGATACTTGACTGTTCCCGTGTTTTTGAAACTGTTATTTTTGTAAATAGCCACCATGATACGACCAACAGATACATAGTTATCATGCTTTGCTCCAGATTGTCCTTTTTTATACTCATTGATAAGTAATTCTGCAGGAATCATATCTGTGAATATGCTCATGGTAAGTTCCTGTACTTCATCAGCTTACGCCTGATAGACTTTGGTATATTGTCCATATACGTTTCACTTGTTCCTGCTTTAGAGCTGCTAACAATCCCTTCAGCGCCTGTGAGATTCAATCTCACAACACATAAGTCTGTGATGGGTGTAACCAAAGTTTCCGGAAGTTCTTCATCAACGTCCGAGTTAATGTAATCTCTCACATCATTCAAAGCATCATCGATGGTATCATCCATGTAGGATGCATCAATGTGTTTACACTGCGGTTTAAGCAACAATTTTGTTTTCACCTTATCTTTAATCTCCATAACTTCCCTCCTTAAGAAGGGGAGCACTTAGGCTCCTACTGCTGGTGTTGATTTGAATTTTGCAATTACGACTTTCGATTCATTAGTCAGTGCTACACCATAATGCTCTGTTGCAGAAGGTGTCGTCTTTGAAGCCAGTGCATCTCTTGTACTTTCTACCAACACAGAGCGCTTCATATAAATAGTGAGAGCTGGTGCATCATCCTCTGTTTCTGCTGTCTGCGTCTGTTTTACAATAGGATTAAAATATACACCACTTGCTAATTTTACACGGTTAGAAACAACTACTTCACATCCTGCAATCATCCCGATGGCACCGGTCATCATCAGATCCATGTTATATTTATTCTTATCCAGAAAATCTGGATCCTTACGAATCTGTGTCAGCTGTTTTGAATGGATGAACAGCACTTTCCTAGACTGTTCCTCTTCTGTGAATAGATCTGTAGCATCAACCACGCCATTGTAATTGATGATACCCGCAGAGCCATCATATACAAGCTTAGAAGTCTGTAATGCGTCAGCACAATCTGCATCGATTTTGGAAGCAATAGCCATAAGGATTTGTTTCTGTGCTTCAGCTGCTGGATTGCCGTAGCCGGACAATACAGCTTCGTCGGTGATCTCTACTGCCTTTCCGATTTTTTTGATGGTGAACTGAGTTGTGCTTGTCTGTAACTTAGCAGTTCCCATTTTTGCACCCTCGGCAATCTCTGCAGCATCACCGATATAAGCATATCTAGGTACTGTGATTTTGTTACCAGGTACTCCAGCCAGAGTATTGTCGATTGCTGCCAATGGTTTAAACATCAGTTTCGTAGGCAGCTTTGCGGAAATCATATCCGCCATTACCTGAGGGACAATCAAGTCCGACAGCATAGTTGTTTCATTTTCCATTATTCATTTCCTCCTGCTAATTGATCATATAATTCTTTGTTTTCAGTAAATAGTTTTGCTCTTTCGCTGTATCCCATTTTGTCAAACTGTTCTTTCGTTACTCCGCCTGACCTACCATCGGGATTATTAAGTTTGTTTCCAGCTTTACCGTTACCAAACTGATCCTTGTATATCTCTTTAAGTACTTTCACTTGCTCATCAAGTCCTGTTACAGAACCGTCATTACTCAGCTTTAACTTTGTACGATCGATCTTACCACTCAATAAATCCGGATGAATTGCATTCGCTAATGCTTTTTCGATTGCTGTGTCAAACTTCATATTAGCGATTTCAGCATCATGTTCCTTCTTTGCCTTTTTATTCGCTTCCTGAGCAGCCTCCAATTGATTTTTTAGGTCTTCGACAGAACCGTCTTTTTTCAAATCCTCCAGCTGTTTATCACGAGCTTTTACATCCTTGGCAAGCTGTACCTTGGCATCGACAACAGTGTTGTACTCATCTTTGGATACAACATTGTCCGGCGCCTGTTTGTTGATTTCCTTGATAGCCTCCGTAAGATTCAGCTTGCCATCCTCTCCTGTGTGCTTCTCAAGAATCGTTTTAATCCATTCCATGCATTACCTCCATAGCATTTATATACCGCTCGCTTGCGGTTCGTAGGTCTACCTATACCTGGCAGTAGGTAAAATAAAAACACGGTTCTCCGTGTCATTTCAGATGATTGCAAAAATACGGCAGCTTTCGCTGCGGTGGGTCCTTCATATAGCTCACCTCTCTTTCAGTCTTTCCACAAAAAATGCAGGTCCGCTGTATCTTCTGCGTCCTGCACATCAATCTGTTATCGTAGTATTCATCCTTTATCATTTCTGCATAAACATGTTGACATCTATTCCCTATCTTTTTCCATCTCATCATACTGCTCTTGTGTGATCTTACCAGCGGCCAGTAATTTATCATACCTATCTTTCCTCATGACTTTAGCAAGCCGCAAGTCTTCATCAGTAAGTTCAACTTTTCCAATGACTTTAGGCATCAAGGGTTCGTATAGCTTCATTCTATTGTACTCATCAATATTTTTATTGCTCATTTTTTTCGACCTCCACAAGATCAATATATGTTTTTCCGTTTAACTTTTCTATGTTGACAGATTCAAATTCCGTATCTCGCATAAACAAGATTTCATTTTCCTCAGGATTGACACTTCTTATATCTCTCCCGTTTTTTGAGTAAATCGTTATCTGTACTTCTTCATCTTCATTATATACCTCATTCATTGAAGATGAAATATATTCTTTGTATTTAACTTTGTTTCCTACCTCATGCATTTCTATAAATTTTTTTCTGTCTTCATCGTGCAGAAAGTTAAGCGACCGGTTTACTACTCCTTGTATAGCAGGTATTTTGTATAAGGCTTTATCAAGGTTATTGATCCACTTTTCATCACTCTCTGATAGATCATACCCATTTCTCAACTTATCGTTCAGCACATAAGCATCCGGGCTTACATATTTGACGATTGCAGCATTCTCAGCTTCCGTCAATTTTGGTGTTTCATCATCCAACACTGGAAGCCATGTACATCTGCATCCTGGGTGGCACGGAAGAATTGGTGCTTTATCGATATCGTATTCTTTCTTATGGTTTGCTCCGCATATCTCACAAGTCCGTTCATCCTCAGCGGCCCACCATTGCACCTTTTCGACACCTGCATCTCTATAACCACGCAATGCGCTGCGGTTCATATAATTGATCGTTTCTGTTCTTACAAGTCTGTGAGCGTCATTAAACGAGCGCTGCATCGCATTAGACAGACCAACTGCCATCTCGGTTACGGTCTTACCAGTAGAAATGCCATCATTCACGATTCCGTTAAGCGCTTGTTCCAGATTGCCCATTTTCTGCCACAACGATTTGCTAAAGAAAGATCCACGCCAAGGAGCACGAAGCATCTGTTCCATGACCTTATCGTTTGGTGTAAAATTTTTTCCTAATCCTAACGCTTCTACAATATTACCATAAACCTTTTTACCGGCTTCTTTCATTCTGCTAGATTGTGACTTTTCTATCTCAGCACCCAATTTTTCAATTCTTTTGAATATCTCTCCCTGCTGTCCCAGGAGTTTATTAAAACGATACATTTCACTTCTGGTAAGCATTCCGCTGCTTTCCGCCTTTTCTGCAAGTTCATAGAGCTCTTTTTTAATCGTTGTAGAGGTCCTATCATACATACGCAGAAGGTCGATGTTTTGCTCTTCCGCACTATTGTAAGTCTTCCATGTTTCCTTCGCTATTCGGTTTTCCCAATATTCGCTATTCTGGTATGGTTTACTATTCGCCATCTTCTACACCAGGCACCTTGTCCCTAAATGGCATATTTTCTTGCAATGCGCCTTTCTCCTTCTCGACATCATCAACCCATGAGCACTTAGACAGCCACGTATCATCAGACAATCCGAGATTTTTAGCAATCTGGCAGTTCTGCAGGTTTTCAGTCTGATTGATTTTCATATCAGTATTGAGCATAAATTTAATATCAGCTGGTGATTCATTTATATCCAGATACCTATTTACGAAATAAATCAATTCTTCAAAGCCAAAAGTGAACTGAGTGCTCATTGCGCCCGCTTTAAGATCAAGTGACATATACATGAATGATAAAGCTACGCCAGACGGACTATTCCCGAATTTATCAAGATCCTTTATTACTCCTTGTCCAGCCTCAATAATATCTCTTTTAAGCTGTTCGCAGTGTTCTTTTATTGCGGTTATGTCGGTGTTCGCCGATATTGCTTCCAGCCCACTATCCTCATCGTCATCTCCATCCAACTGTAAGATACGGTTTTTGATTTTTTCTCTGATTACGGATTCACTGTCGGGCTTATACCCTTTCACAACATACAACAGGTTACGCACATCCTCCACATAGTCCGCTGCCTCGCTTCTGGCCTTGTCATATCCGTCTATCAGTGATTTCACAAACTTAATATCCGGCAGCTCAATGAAATTATTCTTAAATGGGATAAAAGGAACTTTTCCCCACGAACACCATTCTCCGTGATCTATAAAGTGGCTCACTGTACGATCATCAGCATCATGGTTTCCTTTGTAGTCCAGATATAATTCTTTATCCTGTTGAATATAGCATGTTACCCCTTCCGCAGTCCAGTATTCGATATGCTGCCTTATCTTTTGCATGTCATTATCCTTATACTCTTCATCATAAAAATAGATAACTGCCTTTAATTCCTCATGCTCGCCATCCGTCCAAATCGGTATAATTTGCTCACATGGAGCAACTTGCAACTTGAATTTTCCATCTGGCGCTATGTATGGGTGCAACCATCCTATCCCCTTATTAGATGCTTCATATCCCAATAAAGATAATTTATACTTAAATCGTTTGCCTAACTGCTCCTGAACTTTGCGGAGGTACAACTTATCGTCACACGATAGCGTATACTCTTTAGAAAAAAGATAAGATACTTTCTCGTCTACCATGTTCTTATACATTGCATGAGAATATTTGTTATTGGCCTGGTTGATATTTGGAATCATTTCGCCCGTTTTCTTATCAATATAGTAATTCTTCTTTTCCGTTTTGATATCATTATCAACAAGATAGTATTTTTGTCCAGCCATCATCAAACGGCGCTGCTCTCCACCTAAAAATGCTGTATACCTACGCTGTATTTGCTCTGGTATACTTTGTGATGATCTTATTGCTTCCATTCCAGCTTTAACACCTCTTTTCAACCTTTTAAATATCTTCATTGCCATTTCACCTCTTTGCGTATGATTGTATAACAGAAGTAACGCACCGCATCCATACAGTGGTCATGCTCTTTTACAGGCTTATCTTCGCCCTGTTCAGATGCTTTTCCATCCCATACATAACTTGCAAACTCCTTAATTGTATTTTTACAGCATTCCATGAATTTGATTTTTTCTATATTCAGCATGGATCCAGTAAATCGGATGCCGTTTTCAACATCATTCTTACCTTTTTTTACATAGAGTCCTCGCTTTCTCAGTTCCGCCTTAAATGATGCTGCTGAAGGGTCAAGTATAATTGCTTCAACCTCAATACCATCAAGAAACTTCTCCAAGTCATCCGCATACTCCCCATCAGTTTTCTGCTTTTGCTCATCTCTTCCGGAGTAATAGTATTCTTTTAAACAGACCCATGTACCGTCCACACACTTTTGCCACAAAAGAAAAACGGTCGCATTTTGCGTACCGTAATCACAGCTGGCATAATATTTAGATAACATGATATCTTCGATTTTATCCAATACATGCTTGGTTTTATCAAACATATCATAAATAACACCTTCTGCTACGACCCATTTGCCGAGGATGTAGCGCTTGTAAAATACGCCTTTCCATTGGGATGCATACCTGGCTTTTATTGCCTCAGATAAGCTAAAATTATCATCCATCGTGAAATGCATATAAATCAATCTTTTCTTTTTACGCTCGTCTATCCAATTTATTTTGAACCAATGATATGGCCCAGCAGGATTGCAATTAAACCAGAACTTACTACCATCCACAGAACATCGCGCGGTAGCTTGATTTACAAAAGATTCCGGCATCAAGGCAACCTCATCGCAGAATAAACCTGCCAGCGTGATCCCCTGTATCAAATCCTGTGATCTTTCGTCCTTTCCACCAAAAATGTAGAAATAATTTTCAACGCCATTCTTTGTGATTTCCAGAAGGTTGTCTGCCCTATGGTCTTTCACTTTATACCCACGACTTCGTAGCATCAATTTTAACAATGTCAGCACATTCCTTCGAAATGACCCAATGGTCTTTCCACACATCCCGAAGTTTTGCCCTGTGAATGTTTCCATCGCCCAGAGGACAAAAGATAACGACATGACCAAGGTTTTGCCTGAACGTATAGCTCCATCAGCAATAATTCCATCCATGTCTTTTGTTCTTGAGTCTGTCCACCATTTAAGGACCTTTAACTGTTTTATGCTGAAAGGCTTGAATTTAAATACGGCTTTATATTTCTTCATCAGACCACTCGCCTATTTCGGCACCCTTTATAGCATCAAGGAAACCATCATCCTCGATTATTTCCTCTTCTTGGTTATCTGCTTTCAGCTTATCCGTCTGCGCTCTTAACTGCTCAAGCTGTGCTTTCTGTAAGTCCGTAGCTTCGCTATAATGCTTATCCAGCCACTTTAATGCGAACTCTTTTCTGACAAGTTTTATAGAGCAGCCGTCCTTGCCTTTTTTTACCTCTTGGATAAGTGTGCCGTCTACTTCTGAGCTGTCAAGGAAATCAACATAGTTGTATTCTAACCCTGTTTCCTCGTTTATCCGTCTGCCAAAAGAAAGGAAGTCTGTTGCGTCCGAATAAGCTATATCCATCATCTTTTGGAACAAATCCTCAGCTGTGTACATGGCCTGCTTTATCTTAGCGTCCTTGATTGCTTGGATATGCTCTTGTATCTTAGTATTTCTCAGTAGCATGCTTCCGTTTGTCATCGCTGTTGTATAATCACAATCATACACCTTGCGGTATGCTTTTGTCGCATTAAACCATCTTACATAATATAGACAAAAAAGGCGCTGTCTCTCGGTCAGCTCCTCATTGTTCAGTGTTTCTATTTCCTCCGGCAGTAACTCTGTTTTGGGTGGTCCTTTGTCTCTATTTGCAACTGCAACCTTGTTTGCAACTTTTTTTCTGTTTGGTTGCAACTTTTCTTTCTTCCATATGCGACTTGCTAATGATTTTATGGAGGATTCTTTTATACCGGTTATCTCTGATATTTCTCGGTACTTCTTACCTTGCAGCCATAGTTCTTTTGCCTTCTGCTTGGTTTCTTCGTCAATAACCGCCATATGATCTCTCCTTTCATTTTGCTTTATTATAATTCCAATGACTGCTTGTACTGTATCCTGCTGTATTTTCAGTTCGCCTGCGTGTATTTTCTTTATCCAACGCCTTACATTCTGCCTTGTACCATTCGCACGCTCCGTGGCATCCTGGATGGCGTTTAGGGCAGTCTTTACATACTGTGATCATCCTCTAGCACCTCGTATGTCTTTTTAAAGATATCTGGCTTACATGGGTAAAACTCCCCATGAACACCCTTAATGATGAAATCACCTGCTTTAGCTAAATGATTACCCTCTAGTGTATGTATTACAATACCATTTTTCTTCCAAACCATTCTCATGTAATCATCGAATGGGTTATCGTCCTCTGGAAAGCCTCTTGGTATCTGCACAGTCTGTCCCATGAAGTTTAAGCATTCAGTTACAGACTTATAGCTCAAATCTTTTAAATGGTATGCTTCCACCACGACCGGTTTCTTTCTTACTTTCATGTATATCATTCCTTTCTGGGTAATAGAAAAGCACGTTTTCTCCTGTATCCCTTATAACGGGCAGTTCTACGTGCTTTGTTTAACAGGCGTTCGGTTAATAGCATACGTCTATGCATCCTTAGCCTCTATAGAGTTATCTGTGCCACATTGTTAAGAGGTGCGATAACTACGTTTTAATTTTAAAGCGCCCTTTTCAGACGCTTTACGCTGGTAAGTCCGCTTAGGATTCCTTACCGCTATTTCCTTTTGGCTATTCCGCCACCAGGGCAACCAATATATCTAACAGGTTTTCTCATTAGTATGAGGTCCTTCCCTGTTTTGATATTTTTTTAATTGTGACATACCGCCGTTAAGCCGTACCTACCCACGCATATGCCACTGGCGATTATTTGTACGAACAATCACCTTTAGGAAAGGTTGTTTAGCGATGCGTGCGTACACTTACATCGCAGGCCGTTTTTTTTGAACAAGAAGTATCTTCCTGTTCTTTCCATGCTATCATAATATCACGGAAAACCCTTTACTCAGTAAAGACTTTTATTTTTTCAACTGGCTTAGGACTGCTCTATTCATATCTGAATACATAGTAGGCTTACTTCGATTATGATTATACGCTATATCATCATGCTTTTTGTTTCTATCAATGTAACACTCTGTAATCATGTCGACCACCTCACCGTCAGCAATATTATTCAGCACTTTGTTAACAATCACTGTGTCGTACAGTAATGCAACTCTCTCCAATAAAAGCTCATCCTTCTTTTCAACCAGATAGTGATCCCATACATGACTTGGGTCACCGGCATTCTCCATGATGACATCCTTCATCACGACTGAGCTTACTCCATACATGTCATTCATTATCTCATCATACTTCAACCGATTCGCTTCTATCTTAGACAAGTTTCTATGATAGTTCCGGCATTTGTTATAAAAGTCCTTGCAGATTTCTTTATCTTTCCGCTTCTCTTTCTTCGATTTCATCAATACACCTCTTCCAGATACTGCTGCAGCTCCTCTGCTGTGTAGAATAACAATAGGAGATTGGCTTCATGCAGAACATAAGCATCATAACCATTCACCCTTACTTTGTCGATTTCCACTTTATACTTTTTGGACAATAATGTCGTATACCTCATTCATTTCCCTCCTGTTCATCGCTCCATACAGGTTCGACATAAACAGCACCACCACATCCATAATGGTCAAGGCAGCATATTTTTATATACAGCACCAACAGCCTAGTCTGAAAGCTATTCGGATTTCTGACTACATAGCTTTTTGATATTTGATTTTCGTTATCGTCCTCCGCATAAATACGATATTTAATCACCATCATCACTCCAGTCTAACGATTGCCCACACTTATGACAGAAATTCAAACTATTCACGTTACACTTATTGGCAATGACTGTCTTACATTTCGGGCAGTATGTATGACCTGCTGCGTGCTTAGCAGGTTTGATTCCTGATGCACGTTCAACTAATGATTCCAGTGTCTCCAATCGCTTGATATTCTCTTTGCAATTTTTTTCTATTTCACATGCTGGCTCATATTTCAGTACGCTCCATAATTCGCCATATGCTTTCTGATAATCATTCATTCAGACTGTCCTCCAACTGCTTCCTGATAGATTCTATCTCTTTCTTGATGTATGCCGGTTCCTGATCATTCCAATTCAGCATATCGAGCATGTCATGTCGAATCGTGATAGCATACCCTGGACCATAACCATAGCTGAACCAGAAATTGATTTCTTTGTAAGGTGTCTTTTTGTACGCTCTCAGCTCACCACTCTGGTTTCTCGCAGCATAGCGATAGCCTGCAGCGTATAATTCTTCTAAATCACTTAACTTCGCTTGTAGAGCTTTACGCTCCTGCTCGCTCATTTTCTTTTTCATTCTTCGCCTTCTTTCGATTCAATGGACACCAGTGTGGTGCCCGTGTAATGATGGGTTTATCTGGATGCCCGTAACATACGAAATCATTGACTGCATATTTGCGTGCACTCATATGGTCACAATAATACATCATGCGTCCTTTATGCTCACCGTGGATTTTAAAGTATTTGCAGTTAATGCACTTCTTCATACATATTTCCTCGCCGTGACGCTTCCAGGAACTCTATGAGAGCTTCTTTTATAACTTCTGAAGATGTTTCCTCCAGTTTACTTATTTCAGCCGTAGAGGGCTTCTTTAACACCTCATACACTTCCCATTGATTCATGGTCTTACCTCACTAATGACCTGATTATTCTTATTGTAGGTGATAGGGATATAGCCTGTTGGCCCACTTCGGTTCTTTTCCAACACTAGAGAATAACCGTCATCATCCTGCCATACAAACAGAATCTTGCTCGCGCTCTGTTCGATTTCTCCACTATCCCGCAGCATTGACAGTTTTGGTTTTCCTGATGTTTTAGTGGCATCACGGTTCAGCTGACATAATCCTATGATCGTACAGTTATAATCTAAGCTGATCTTGCGTAGCTCCTTTGCAATTTCTGTCATACGTTCATATGAGTTTCTTGCTCGAGAACCAATAAGCCCAATGTGATCAATAATTACAATGATATGCCTTTTCCCATCATGACTGGCGACCATCGACCGGATAGAATCTATAGACTGGCTCTTGTCAACAACCTCGATAGAACGCTGTGCTATTGAATTGACAGCTCTATTCACATCATTTACCTCTATCTCTGACATTCTTTTGTATGATGCTATGTAGTTTTGGTCAAGTCCGCAGTTAATGGATATCAGCCTCTGATGGAGCTCTTGCGGGACCATTTCCAGATTGAAATACAGGCAATCATATCTCCATGACAGATCATTCAACAGGTTCAATGCAAATCCGGATTTACCTGAACCAGTCGCACCTGCGATAACCATAAAATCATTTTCTTTCAGCCTCAATAAAGAGCCCAACTGCTGATATTTCTTGAAGTAGATGCTTTTCTTATCATCTCTGCATGATTCTAAAAGCTTCTCTGAATCCAGTTTGTAAGACTCTGCAGTATCTAATGTGCATACTTTCTGATATACTGCGTTGTATTCGTCCAAGCTGATACTGTGTTCTTTCAGTTTATCTGATATCTCAACTATTTTACGCTCCTTGAATTTATCAATCACAACACGCTGTATACGCTTGAAATTTTTTATATCTCCTGAATAAGGGATGTCTGAGCACCTTGCATAAAGGTCGATATCAAATCCTGGATAATCGAGCAATGCTTCAATCGTTATGAAGCCGTTTTTCTTGTAGTAATCAAGCATAGCCTTGAAAATATTTTGATATGGTCCTACGAAATGTTCCGGTTCTAAAATAGAAACTGCAAATAACTCATTGTAGACGGAAAGCATACCGATTGCAGTTGCTTGCGCTTCAATCATTGAACTGGTGTTCATAACATTTCCTCCAATCAACCGTTATTAGATTGCATGGAAGCGGAGGTTTCTCATTCTCCGCAATCCACGCATTTAATTTCTTCATGACTTTCTTGTAGTCCTGATCATGCATAATACTATACCAAGCCTTACAGACTTCTTTAAGGTTTCTACCATACATGAAATTAGGATAAATATTCAGAATCGTATTTATGACCTGTGTCATCTCTTCTTTCGTCATTACCAATCACCTGCCTTTATTTCTCTTGATGAAGATGTGTTATACTCATCAACCTCATCATTCCATCGCTCTCCATTCAGCCATGTAGTAGGATAAGGGATATACTGACCATTATTTTTTAACCAGTCAGCTGATGTGACCTGTCTTTCTAACCCATCCATGATGGACTTATAGATCTGTTCGTTTTTACATACACTGAGGAATTTTATATGAGACTTTTTCTTGTCTCTTTTCTTAGGATACGCTTTCCAAAATTCATTGAATGCATTTTCTCTATCGAATGCATTTTCCAACATCACACCACTATTTTGAGTATCGCAATCAGACGCACTTTGCGCAATTTGCGCATAAGTATTTAAAGTATTATATTCTTTTATATTATTCGTTGTTGCCCTTTTGTGTGCCCTCATCATTGATTCTGGTGTGTCCTCATGTGTGCCCTTCATACATTCAGATGCATTCATTTTATTGATAAACAAGGGGTTTTCATCACATCCGAGGTGTGCCTCATACTGTGCCCTATTTTCATTCCGAGGCGTGCCTTTTTGTGTGCCCTGTTTTTCGTCGCAATTTTGGTATTTATCATAGTTCAATACGACGATAATGCTGTTCATTTTTGCCGGTTTATAGATGATAGCTTCTGCCTTTTCCAAGCGTGATAACCCACCTCTTACCTGTTTATCCGTGAGTCCTGTTTCATGTGACAATCTGCGAATCGATGTTAAAAATGTGCCACGTTTTATCAGTGTGCCATGACTCTCTTTATCCCTCCAATTCGCCTTTATAAGGCAGTGGATGAACAATACTTTTGCCGACACATCTGTATACCATTCACATCGTCCAAATTTACGGAACAGGTATACATAGGATCCGTTTTCCATAATGCATCACCTTTTCAAAAGGAGTTTTCTATCGACTAGATTTTTAAACTCTTTGATTTGAATTTCTCCTGTATCCATGACAGTGATTAGACCAGCTTCTGACAACAATTTGATAGATTTTTTTACAATATGCAACCGAGTGCTTGTAATTTCTGCTAATTTCTTCTCATCATACGGTATTAGTGAGTCACCAATATAACGGACAAGCACCCCTTGATTTCGTAATGATTTTAGACATAATTTGAGATAAAACAGGCAGCATTCTTTTCCATCTTTTTGCTCTTCTATCCATGAAATAGCATCATCTTGAAAGAAGTCTTCCTTTAATTTTATCCAGTAGTATCGTTTTGTTTCTGCCATCTATTACTCCTGTGAAAGCGCGTATTTAATATGCTTTTCTTCTGCTTGCATTTCTGCCAGATGGTGAACCAGAGTGTTTATGTTCTCTTCCATCTTCGTAGCTATCTCTACCGTTTTCGCATACATATCCTCACGGCCGTATAAATCAGCCATGAAGTCTGTAGCAAAGTCGATATGAATATCCTTGCCTGCTTTAATGCTGTATCCCTGTTCGTATTTTGTAACATCGTCAAATAATTCCACGCCGATACGCACAGTGTTATTGCTGTAGTCTAAATTAAGCTTCATTTCTCTTTCCCTCCCTGATGATGTCGTTTCTTTCATCTGATTCAAATTCCGCTTCCTCACCGTTTGTGAACCAGTTTACGTTATGATCGGATATTTCTATCCAGTGCATCTTAACGCCTTGCTGTGAGTCTGTTTCGGGCCATCCTGGACGTATTTCATACCGTACCATCATTTGTTCATTGGTAATCGCCAACACGACGCATTCCAAAGGAAGCCACATGCTCCCGTTATAATACAGAAAGTAAATCGGCGTTTCGCAGCTCATGATATCCAGTATGAACTCTGAACCGTCTTTAGCTATGCTTTCACTTACTCTATACATAAGAATGCCTCCTTAAATGCTGAAAACTCTGCTTCCGGTGCTAACAATTCTGCAATTCTTTCTAGTGTCGCATCATCCAACCTTCTACAGTAGCGTTCTACCATCCAATAGGTAAATACATTCACTCCCACTTTATGCGCTGTATCGCGCAGGGAAAGCCCCTGAATGAGTCGTTTTCTTTTTAAAATCGGATATGTGTTCTTTCGCTCAACATCTGAAACATTTTCAATATTAAGTATCAGACAGATTTGTGTGATGACACCGATTGCAAATTCACTAGTATTATCTTCCAGCGCTTTATACTGCTTCCTGGTAATGCCTAATAATTTAGCCATTGATTTTCTAGAGATACCGAACTCTTTTCTTCTCTGCTTGATTGTCATACCTACCAGCCTTTCTTCAACATCTGTAATGATGTGTCATACAATTCTTCTAAATCGCTATCGGATAATTCGAGCATCATTTTATTGATGTAATTGATCCGGTCTTCTCTGGTAGCAGGCTTGTAATCCTTGCTCTTACGATACTTTTCATTCAATGCGTTTATCTGCTCGTTCGTCATGCCTGATAGCTCCCTTCATTTTCCGGAATCCCCATAGCTTTTCCATAACCCAAGTAAAAGGCAAGGTCAAATATATCCGTCGGATCCATTGCACCATCTATAATTTCTAGTGCTTCATCCAGCGTGCAATCATTTTCGGGTAAGATATGAGCCTTAACTTTATCCGCATATTTGCGCAAGCCATTGTTGAGGTTCTCTACCTTTGCATCGTCAGATAAGTTTGTAGATGCTTCTGATTCAATCAGTTTACAGATAGCACAAGCAAAACCATCCTCTCTTGCTGCTCTAACATCGTCAGCAAGGCGATATACAAGTTCGTCATTCTGCTCTCGTGTTAAAGGTAGATTTCTAATAAATTCACTCGTCGCTTTGAACTGCTGCTTGATTTTCTCATTGTATTCTGGAAGTTCAATAATGACATCATCAATATTTTGCATTGGGCACCTCCATAATCAACTCTTGATATTTGTTTCTTAGACGATCAAGCGCATCGCACTGGATATTCAAAACTGAATAAAGGGCTTCGTCAATAGTTTCCTCGTTATTGTATAAATAGCCTTTGATGCCATCCTTCACTACCATTAAAAGCGATATGGACATTTTCAAAGTAATGATTTCATCCTCTAAGTCAAGTATTTCAATTTTCTTCATGATCGCAGCTCCTTAGGAGTCACCTGAACAAAATAATCATCCGGGTCTTCTCCATTTTTTCGTAATTCTTCTCTTGAATCCTCAATTCTCGCGATTAGTTCATCCTGTGTTTCCCCGGTGATTTCCATCATGTCCTGCAGGCTGAAATATTCATGTTCACCAGTTACATTGGAAAACGCCATTCTTAAACCGTTGTAAATCATTGTGTAAGAGAATCCGTGTTTCTCGCCATCTTTGATAAGCCCACTAATTTTCAAACGAGTATAGCCATACTTACCGTACTTGGAAAGCAACTTATTCAGTACATCATTTCTGGTCATGAGAGTACCTCCTCACACAATTTATGTGTTCTTGTTATGACGGGTTCACAATCAAAAATGACTGATTCCATATCAGATTTAACCTTGCGATATTTTGCGTATGTCACAATTCTGCCATCCTGATATGCAAGCGACATGTTTGCATACATCGTCCGCCCGTATCCCTTCATATATGACCTGGCAACTTGGTATCCAGCTTTTGCATACTCCCAAATCTGATAAAACATTTCATCAAGTTCCTTCATCCACATACGGTGACGAGGCCGCTTATCAAGAACTGAAAGGCGTGGAGAACAGACATAGTCATAATTACTAAAGATGTAATTACCAAGTTTCATAAGTTCAAAACTTGTTAATCCATCATTCCCCAATAAAACTTCTTTCATAATCTCTGATGATACACCAGCTCCATGAGCCAAAGCATCAATGCACCACCATCCATCCTTATGTTCTGCCATGAGGTTCGGATATTTACATGCGCTCATTCTTCCACCTCCTCGAAAAGTGGATTCTCATGTCTAATCAGACACTTTGTATAATAGGCGATGCAGTATACACATGCTGAAATGCTTATGATATCGGTTAAAATACGCATATTTATATTCATTTTCCATTTCCTCCTTGAATATCCAGGAGGTCCCTTGGTATAATATACTCGTGATAGAGTATGGAGGGACCTCCTCCGGATGTTTGGTGATTGCCGTCATTGAACATCCTTTTTCTTTTTACCCTGATGAAAATAATCTTTTACGATTGCTACTGGCAGCACACCTCTTCGGGGCAACCGGTTCTCATCAATCTCATAGATTTCCTTCATTCGTCGCATATGACGATAGGCCTGTGCTTCGCTGATTTCATAAAGCTCTCTGATATCTTTATTGCTATAAAAGAGTTTTTCCATATGCTCATTCTTTAAAATAAACTTTCTTGTTCAAATGCCAGCTGATCAAAGTTATCAGATAGCTTTATACCGAACTGCAAAGATACCTTCTTAAACTCAGTGGCTATTTCTTTTGGTGACTTCCCTAAGTCTTTCATCACTGTTCTTTGAATCCTCTGATAGCTGGCCAACGCTTCTAATGGAATATCTTTGAAATCCGGAACATGTATTCCGGGCATCGCATAATAGCCGTTTGCTCTTACGCTTGGGACTATTTCATCAAATATCCAACTTGCATACTTTTTAGCCTTGATCTGAATTTCTTTGTTTCTACTTTGCTTAGATGCTGATACAATCAGGCGATGTACATTTCCCTCTGTAATAAATTTCGCTTCCTGCTTTCTGCCTAATGAATCTGTGAGGGAACAAGTTGTTACCCCATCTTCTTCACAATGATCTGTAACAGCCTTTTTAGGATTTGAATATCCTAACGCCTTAGCAACATCACTTCCGCAAAAATAAGGCTTACCATCAATAATTGTTGTTCGTACTTCGCCGAACTCGTCGTTTTTAAAAATTTGTAATTCTGCCATTTCTAGGCCTCCTTTCTATGTATTGAATTCACCACATAATTTGTTGACAAAGTAAATCTGTCCTTTTCCGGTAATCTTTGTTGTTTTAGTGATTCTCACACTGCCATCCGGATTGTTGACTGTCCGCTCTTTAATTTCCATGAGGCCTAAATCCATAGACTTCTGTGTTGGCATGTTGTAATTCTCACCTTTTGAGCAAAGATATCCTTCCTCTCTCATCCAAGCGAATAATCTATTCTGTCCCATGTCACGACCATTCTGCTTTATGAGCTTAGCTAATTGTCCAATCAAAATACTATCGTCACTTGTTTTAACAGCACTTGCGAACAATGCCAGAGGTTTCATTTCTTTGTTTTCTGTTCTCAATGTCTGTAGTTCTCTTTGTGACATTTGCAGAGCTCTTGCCATAACTTTCTGTGGACTGTTCCAATCGTCTTCAATTTGGATGAAATACTGTCTTGCCAGCTTACCTTTTTCGTTACGCTGAATCATAGCGATTTCTTTCGCCATTTCGATAGTAATCTGATAATCAGTAGCCGGTCGACCTCCTGTACTTTCTTCCAAAAATGGAACAAAGTCTTTTGCTTCCTCAAATCCATATTCGCACATACGTCTGAACCATGTTGTGAAATTACTTTCAATCTCCAAGAATCCATGTAAATCTCTTGCCAGTACCGTTATACGGTCGTTGTCGTGTTGTACTTTGATTAGTTCTTCCATTCAATACCTCCTATGCTTCGCATTTCTCTTCTTTTGTTAAAATCTCATCGTCACACGTTATGCAAACTTCTTTTTTCCAAAAATCTTCATACAGCTTCGAAAATGCTTTAGCCGCAGCTATTCCATCCAAAAATAATTCCTCTGTTATTCCTATCTCCTTGAATAACGGAGTTCTGCATAATTTAGCTGCTGCAGCTTCGTTCACTTTCAGATATCTTCTGAAATCGTCCATCACTTCCTTAACGTTTTCTGTACTGATGCTTGGGGTGTATAGCATTTCACATACCTCCTATTTGAAAATATCTTTGAGTTCAAAATCCTCATACTCATCATTATCCATTTCCTTTAAATGGACCTTTACCGTAGGATGGAGCTGTTTGAAATATTTGTTATAAATAACACTCATTTCATTGAGCATATTACTAGCGGCCCGAAACTCTTCATCTGTGAAATTGCAGAATAGCTTCTGAATTTTATTTCGATCATCGCTATCGAAGAAGTTATATACCTCACCTCTATAACGGTAATCATTCTTCCTTTCTCTGTATCTAGGCAAATCTCTTGTAAGCTCCTTCGCCATTTTTATGAACAACTCCCAAACACCAGTAGTTGATCTGTCATATTCAAACCTACCATTGAGATAATCAGCGTACACTCCAGTGATAGGTGCATCAACGATTGTTCTACGTATTGAAGTTTTATTGAGCTGCTTATCGTCATAATTGTCTATCTGTCGCTGCAACGCTTCGATTTGCTGCTTCATGTTTTCATATTCTTCTCTTGTGATTTCCATTTTCTCACTTCCTTTCCTGCAGTTATTGCCGTTATGCAACATCCCTCTTTAATTTGTGTTTGATCATCCACTTTTCAAGCTTTGCTGTTTCAATTAGCCATTTACCTCTCGGTGATGTCCTTCTAGCTGGAAAGTCTTTTATATGAACCCAATCGTTTAAAACTTCTCTGCTGTACCCTAAGTTGACTAATTCAGTGATTGACATAAGCGGCTTATTATACTCCATGTTTCTGTACCTCCTAAAGTAAATCCTTGATGTCAACTTCAAAGTATTTGGCTAAGATTTCAAGCTTATCAGCTTTTGGTTTACACCGCCCAGTTTTCCAACTACTAATGGTAGCTTGGCCAATACCGGTTTCTTTTGAGAGCTGATAAGCGGATATTTTTTTTTGTTTCATCAGCTTCTCTATTTTTTTATACAAAATCACACCTCCTCTCTTGCATTACTCAACAAATGTGATATACTAATGTTGAAAAAGTAAAAAATAGTATATATTTCCGTGGCAGGATTTCAAATACTATGCATTTGTTGAATACACCTGTAGTATACTATTCGTTTTGGTGTATGTCAATGCTTTTTACTATGAATTTGTTGAATACACTAAAAAGGAGATTTATTATGTATGAAAGATATGAAAAAATCCTAGCTGAAAAAGGATTAACTTCTTATCAAGTGTCCAAGGCTACAGGAGTATCTCAAGCTGTATTAAGCAGTTGGAAGGTTAAAAGGAGTAAGCCGAAATTTATCAGTTTAAAAAAAATTGCCGATTTTTTAGGAGTATCTATTGAGTATTTAATGGGAGAATCCGATGAAAAAATAGAAAAACCAGAAAAAAAAGATCATATGGTACAAATGCCTTTATACTCGCAAATATGTTGTGGGAACGGTGGATTTGTTGATGATGATATTATTGATTATATTTCTTTGCCCGATACCATCCTGAACCCGCATAAAGAATACTTTGCACAGTACGCTAAAGGTGACAGTATGGATGGCGCTAATATACATGATGGTGATTTGCTAATATTTGAGAAAACTAATTTATTAGAAAATAGCCAAATAGGGTGCTTTTGCGTTGATAATAATGATGCTATGTGCAAAAAATTTTACAAGACAGGCTCTGGAATCATCATGTTGCAGCCCGCCAACGATAAATACGATCCAATAGCTGTAACTGTAGAAAACCAATGTTTTCGGATACTCGGTAAATTAGCTATCGTTATAAACAAAAGGTGAAAGCATCAATAAATGTTTACATTAAAGCTATGGAGGAACGGATATGAATATACTTGAAAAACTAGTCAAAGCAAAAAGAATGCCTGTTTTGTTCATAGGTTCTGGCATACCTAAACGATACTTATATAAATTTCCAAGCTGGGATGAATTGCTACAAGGCTCATTCAAAGTAATCAATAAAGACCCTTTCTATTATTCTATGAATAAAGATGAACTACAAAGGCAAGGGAAAAGTGATTTTGAGATTTACAAAGCATTAGGGACTAGAATTGAAAATGAGTTCAATCGTGCATTTTTGAAAGAAGAGTGAAAATAGGAACCTCAAAAAATCCCAGTTGGGTAAAAAGGGGGACATCACCTTATAAAATGTACATCAAGTATAGATTCAAAAACATGAAAATGAATAGAAATTCTGCTTTAAAAGAAGAACTAAATTGTCTTTCGCTTTTAAAGAATAAAATTTCTGCAGTTATAACTACAAATTATGACACCTTTATAGAAAATTATATCTTGGGAAATGACTATACTGTTTTTAAACGGCAACACGAGATGTTTTCTCTAAATAGTTATAATACTTGTGAATTATATAAAATTCACGGTAGTATCACAGATGCAGATACTATTATTATTTCTGAAAAGGACTATGATAAATTTGATAAGAGCCGAAAACTATTTATTGCAAAAATGTTAACCTTATTTTCAGAATCTCCAATAATATTTTTAGGGTATTCATTTACGGATGAAAACATTAGATCAATAGTATGCGATTTTCTTGATTGTTTAAGCCCTTCTGACCTTTCAACAATCGCCGATCATTTCATATTCATTACATATAAAAAGGGAGAGAAAAGTCTTATTGAAGTGAGCAGAGTAATTTCTACAGAAGATGGTCATAATATCCCAATAACTGAAATTCAAACAGATAACTTCTTAGAAGTTTTTAACATATTAAATTCTTTAGATGTAGGAATAACGCCAAAAAGAATACGTGAAGTAAAAAGGTATGTTAGACGTATTGTAAATAACTCTGTATTGACAGGTGATTCCAACAATATTATTATGGGGATCGATAACATTCCTGATTCACTCGAGGATAAGAATCTTGCTATAGCAATAGGATACAAAGAAGATATTATAAATTCCCTCGGATACACAATTTTCCCAGATTACCTTCTATTTGAGGATGTATTATTTGATAATAAAAAATTCAATAGTAAAAATATTTGTTTAAATAGATATAAAAGCATTTCCATAACGCGTTTATTACCTGTTTTTAAATATATCAAAGATAATCATGAAATACTGAATGAAAACGAAAAGCTACAAAGATATGTAGAAAATAGAAGCGCATATGATTTAATTGTCACTAAATCGGCACAAAAATTAATAAAAAATATACCTGAATATGATGATATTAATACTTTCAAGACAGTTCTTCAGAAGTATTCGAAAAATCATGATTATTTGTTTAAGTTAATACTTAAGAATTTTAATAACTTTAAATTACAAGAAATAATTGATTTGTGCAAAGAATATTATTATAATTTTGATTCGGAAAATGAACTTATGAAAAACACATTTTTCAAAAGAGTGATCATGCTAATAGACTATTATAGCTTTAGATAAATAAAAGAAAACGCTAATACACACATTTTAGTAACCTAAAACCGTTATTGGCGTTTTCTTTAATTTACAATTTGGCTGAAATTTTGACATTTACTTTATGTCTATCTGTGTTAATCATAATTGATTAACTCAGCTCTCGTTTATTATAAATCATTTGAACTTACTAAGTCAAGTAAAAAAACTCTCCCTGCGCTAACATAACAGAGATTGTATGATATCATTAGAAAAGCCGCAAGTCATCAACTTTTCTAAATTCCTAATATTTATTTTTTTGATTGCAAATTCCTCATCAGCAATGATATCCAAATTATAAATAGTCCTCGCATGGAATGTCCTATTTTTTGAGTACATTATTGATGATTTGAATCATAGCATCTTCTGTTTCATTGAACAGGTGAGAATAGGTTTTCAGCACCTCTTCTACTGTGTTTCCGAGGCGATCTGCAATGGCCTTGATATTTGCCCCGTGGTTAATCAAAAGCGTGGCATGGGAGTGTCTAAGGTCATGAATACGAATCTGCGGCAGCCCTGCAGCATCAGCCACTCTGTGAAATCTTTTATTAAGCAGCTTCGGAATAATCGGCTGATCCATACCAAACAGAAAGCCATCCGCAGACGCTCCAGGGCATGAATCATACCATTCAAGATATTTCTTCATAATCTGAAGCTCCTCCTCCGGCATTTTTATGACCCTGTAGGAGTTTTTTGTTTTAGGAGGTGTAACTACATACCTCTGACCACTTACGTACTGAGAAACAGTCTTATTGATGCGTATCGTCCCCTTTGCGATATCCACATCGTCTTTTCTATTCAGGGCAAGCACTTCACCACGACGCATCCCCATATAATACAGAGTGCAGCAGATCGTATAATACATGATGTCGTCCTTAGGAAATGCCTGTACAAAGCGTTTCCACTCATCAGGAGTGTAGAACTGCATTTCTTCTTTCAACTCGTCAGGGCGCTTAAAATTGGGGATAGAAGAAACAGGGTTACGCTCAATAAGATTCTGTTTAACAGCAAAGCTGAAAAGCTTATTCAGATACGTTCTCATCTTGTTAACATACGACAGTTTGTATTCTGGAGTGTTGTAGCTTTCGATGAAATCTTTTATCGTTTTGCTTCTGATCAGGTTGATTCTCTTATCATATAGCTCATTCATCTGGTCAAACATGTATTTATCAGTGGCAAGCGTGCTTGATTTCGTACTTCCTTGCTTTTCCCGTAAATACATTTCAGTAAGCTCTTTGAATGTGATATTGGAAGCCCGCATCTGTTCCAGATCCTCATTGTACTTAGCTAGGAAGCTATCCTCAAATTTCATAGCTTCTTTTTTTAGCTTGCAGCCTCTTGCCACACGATGATAGTCTTTGAAGCTCCCATCCTCCAATTTCACTTTACCACGTATATACCACTTACCGTTTCTCTTTTCAACAGCCATGAAACACACCCTCTTTCCTATCTCTAATATCAGTATAGCACCTAATCAGAATATAAAAAAGTAGATTTTTTCGTCATGTTTTCGTCATTTTGGTGTTTTTCGTCATAACAAGCAATGCAGCAAAACATAAAAAAAGCCTTTAAATAAAGGGTTTTCTTTATCTAAAGGCTTGTTTTCTTAAATGGTGGTCCCGGTCGGAATCGAACCAACGACACATGGATTTTCAGTCCATTGCTCTACCGACTGAGCTACGGGACCATTTGGTTGCGGGGGAAGGATTTGAACCAACGACCTCCGGGTTATGAGCCCGACGAGCTACCAGGCTGCTCTACCCCGCGATGTTTAATGAGCTATTCTTTTTTTGTTGAAGATTTAAATGGCGGAGGAACTGGGATTCGAACCCAGGCGCCAGTTTCCCGACCTACCGGTTTTCAAGACCGGACCCTTCAACCACTTGGGTATTCCTCCAGATGTTCGGTAACATAATGGTGGACCCTGTAGGACTCGAACCTACGACCCACCGGTTATGAGCCGGATGCTCTGACCAACTGAGCTAAGGGTCCAATTAGCAAAATTGGTGGCGGGGGCGAGACTCGAACTCGCGACCTTCCGGGTATGAACCGGATGCTCTAGCCAACTAAGCTACCCAGCCGTGTTTACAATTTTACAATGGTCGGGATGACAGGATTTGAACCTGCGACCCCTTGATCCCAAATCAAGTGCACTACCAAGCTGTGCTACATCCCGAAATAAATGGCGCGCCCAGCAGGAATCGAACCCACAACCTTTTGATCCGTAGTCAAACGCTCTATCCAGTTGAGCTATGGGCGCATCGTTTTTCGTTTTCTATCATCACGCTGTTCTCATCAGCGCTCATATATAATACAACAGAAAGACCATTTATGCAAGACTTTTTTTGAATTTTTTTCGTTTTTTTTATACAGATGCAAAATAGCCTTATAAATAAAGGACTTGTGCCTTTTTCTCCGATTGCTTTCCCCCCCTTTTGCAGGATTAATCGTGTGTCTCATTATATTCTTTACAAAAAATCAGTATTCTGCGAATCAAAGCAAGCGGCAGTTTTTCATGCAGAGGCAGATGAATTGCTGTTTTAGTACATTTATAGGAAGCAAGCTCCTCCTGAAATTCACGAATAGCATCATCGCCCGGATAGAAGCCGATATAGCCCTTGCACTGCCCCACCTGCACCAGATACCCATGATACAGAAATGTTGGCAATCCCCAGCTGATTTTCTCCTCTGCATCCGGCACCAGCTCTCTGCATATTGAAAGTATGTCCTGTATGCGGCCGCGATATTCCTCATCACATCCCTGTACATAGTCCTGTATTGTCCGATACGTAGTCTTTACCATATATTCCTCTCCTTTACATGAACACGTTTCCTTATACCTCTATCTCTATCTCTATCTCTATCTCTATCTCTATCTCTATCTCTATCTCTATCTCTATCTCTAGTATAGCACAGCATCAAAAAAAAGAGCCGCTAAGTTGCGGACTCTTCAGCTTTTCTTCGATCCTTGGTTGCCTTGATGACCTTCTGACGGGAAAACTCCTCCCGCTCCTTTTCCTCAAGTGCATCCGTTATGAACTTGATATTATGTTCAAAATCCGGAATGACGATATTCTTCAAAGCATTGGCACGCTTCTGCGCCTTACGGATTGCATTCGCAAGACGATAGACACTGTTCTCCACCTCTGCCAGAATCACCGTCATTTCCTTAACCTTATAGAAACAGCGGTAGGCATAATCCAGCTTGGAATTTGCATGATCCAAGCCGTATGTCAGCTTATACTCCTGCTTTTCATATTGAATTTTTGGAATCTCCACACCCATAACACTTCGATAGCTGATTTGAATACCGGTATCCACCGGCACTGCTTCCACCATATCACTGATGACACCTAGGGACATATTCGCCTGCTGTAAGGCATAGTAAGCCTTCTGATAGGTAATGGTAATTTTATCACGCAGAAGCTTTACATCATCCAGCAGCGACATCATTTCGCGCGTCAGGATATTTCGTTTCCGATCCATCAATTCATAGCCCATATGAGCCAGATCGTTTGATTTCTTTGTCGCAATCAGATTTCCTTTGGTTGGAAACACCTGTTTATTAGCCATAATCAGTTACCCTGAGATGCCAGTTCCTTGATGATAGGTCCACTCTTCAGCCCAAAGCGTTTCACCGCACGTTCATGATCGTAGTACTCTTCAAGAACCTCGTTATCTACACGATCAAGCTCTGCACGCGGCAGGACACTGAGCAGATCCCAGCCCAGATCCAGCGTTTCCTCAATACTGCGGTTATCATCAAATCCCTGATTCAGGAAATACTCCTCAAATAATGTACCAAAGGACATATACTGCTTGTCGACATCACTCAGCTCATCCTCACCGATAACAGAAGCCAGACTTCTGGCATCCTGCACCTTTGCATAGGCTGCAAACAGCTGGTTGGAAACATCGGAGTGATCCTTTCTTGTGAAGCCTTCACCAATACCGTCCTTCATCAGACGTGACAAAGAAGGCAGAACACCAACCGGCGGATAAACACCCATCTGGTTCAGATTACGATCCAGTACAATCTGCCCTTCGGTAATATAACCGGTAAGGTCAGGAATCGGATGGGTAATATCATCATTGGGCATGGTCAGAATCGGAATCTGTGTTACAGAGCCTCCCGCTCCCTTGACGATACCTGCTCTTTCATACAGCGAAGCCAAATCAGAATACAGATACCCCGGATATCCTTTACGCCCCGGAATCTCCCCCTTACTGCTGGAGAATTCACGTAGCGCCTCACAATAGGATGTGATATCCGTCAGAATAACCAGTACATGCATATCCTGCTCATACGCCAGATACTCTGCAGCGGTCAAGGCACAACGCGGTGTCAGCGTACGCTCAATAATCGGGTCATTGGATAAATTGATAAACATAACAACCTTTTCCATAACCCCAGCTTCCTCAAAGGAACGCTTAAAGTAATCGGCAACGTCATTTTTGACCCCCATTGCCGCAAAGACGATACAGAAATTCTTACCGTCCCCCTCCGATATCTTCGCCTGCTTAACAAGCTGAACAGCAAGCTCATTGTGCGGCATACCGGAGCCGGAGAAAATCGGAAGCTTCTGACCGCGGATCAAAGTCGTCAGGGCATCGATACTGGAGATACCGGTATTGATATAGTTTCTTGGATACACACGGGAAACCGGATTCAACGGCTGTCCGTTGATATCCGCACTCTTCTCCGCATAGATTTCACCCAGACCGTCGATTGGCTGCCCGCTTCCGTTAAAGGTACGTCCCAGCATTTCACGCGACAGGGCAAGCTCCATCGGCTTTCCCATGAATTTTGTTTTTGTATTTTTTAAAGAGATTCCATTGGTTCCCTCGAATACCTGGATGGCTGCTTTTTTACCCTCCAGCTGAACCACTCTTCCCAGACGTGTCGTTCCATCTCCGCATTTGATTTCCACCATCTCTTCATAGCTGGTGTTTTCCACGTTATCCAGGAAGACAAGAGGTCCGTTAATTTCACTCAATCCTACATATTGAAGACTCATGCACTTTCCTCCTTACGCAACCTGTGAGATGGCCGCATCAATCTGCTTGAAATAATCATCCAGCAGCTCGATATGGTCATTCGGCACATCGTATTTCATTTTGGTAACCTTATCGAAAATACCGGAGGTCACAACCTGACTCATCGGTTTTCCCTGTGCTACCAAATCCTTGCAGCGTTTGTACAGATACAGAATCACATCCATCATCTTCAGCTGCTTCTGTAAAGGTACATACGTATCATCCTTATGGAACGCATTCTGCTGCAGATATCCTACCCGGATGACCTTGCAGATTTCAATGACCAGCTTTTGATCCTCCGGCAGTACATCACTACCGATCAGTTTCACGATTTCCATCAGCTTCGCTTCCTCTGCCAGCAGACTCATGATTTCCTGACGGCTGCGCAGGAAACGCATATCCACATTCTTATTGTACCATTTCGTCAAATCCGTCACATATTCGGAATAGCTTTCCGTCCAGTTAATGGCAAAATAGTGACGTGCATAGGCCAGCTGCTTATCCAGCGCCCAGAAGCAGCGGACAAAACGCTTCGTATTCTGGGTAACCGGCTCAGAGAAATCAGAACCCTGCGGGGATACGGCACCGATGATGGATACCGACCCCACCTGATCATTCAGTGTCTTCATATAACCGGCACGCTCATAGAACTGTGAGATACGGCTTGGCAGATATGCAGGGAAGCCTTCCTCGGCCGGCATTTCCTCCAGACGTCCGCTGATTTCACGAAGCGCCTCCGCCCAGCGTGATGTGGAGTCCGCCATAATGGCAACATGATATCCCATATCACGATAATATTCGGCCAGTGTCAGACCGGTGTAAATACTCGCCTCACGAGCTGCAACCGGCATGTTGGACGTATTGGCAATCAGTACGGTACGATCCGTCAGCGGACGGTTGGATTTCGGGTCGATCAGCTCGGAGAATTCCTCCAGAACCTGCGTCATCTCGTTTCCACGCTCCCCGCAGCCGACATAGACGATGATATCGGCATCACACCACTTCGCCAGCTGATGCTGCGTCATGGTCTTTCCGGTACCAAAGCCGCCCGGAATCGCTGCCGTTCCACCCTTGGCAATCGGGAACAGCGTATCGAAAATACGCTGCCCGGTAATCAACGGCACACTGATCGGCAATCGTTCTGCCACAGGACGAGCCGTCTTGATCGGCCATTTCTGTACCAGCGTCAGCTCATGAAGCTTATCCTTTGCATCCTTCACCTTCAGGATGCATTGGTTGATATTGTATTTTCCGCTCTCTGCCGCTTCAACAACCGTTCCATACAGGGTTGGCGGAATCATACAGCGGTGTTCGATCAGATCCGTTTCCGGAAGCGTCGCAAATATCTGTCCGGGAACAACCTCATCTCCCACAGAAACCTTTACTGTCACATCCCATAAAGCCTCTTCATCCAGCGGTGCCACATCGCTTCCGGTCGCAATGAAGGCTCCGGATTCCTTAGCGATTTCCTTCAACGGACGTTCGATGCCGTCAAAGATATTACGCAGGATACCAGGCCCCAGTGTTACAGAAATCGGACTGCCCGTAGGCTCGACTGGTTCTCCCGGCTTTAACCCTGTTGTGGATTCATACACCTGAATCGTCGTTGCCTCTTTGCTGATGGAAATAACCTCTCCCATCAGACGTTTATGACCGACATATACTTTCTCCAGCATGGAGAAGTCGACTGCATTTTTGACCTTTACGACTGGACCGTTGATGGAATATATAACATTTTCACTCACATTATCACCTCAATCATACGGTTTCGTATGCACTTTATTTTATAAACAATCCGGAGTTCGTATAGAACCAGTCTTTCTGTTCATCAATGCCGGTGTCAAAGGTCTCATCTACAACAATTCCTTTTTCCTCACATTCCATGCGAAATCCTCCAAGCAGAATATCTGCATCGCATTTCCCTTCACAGGGCTTTCCATACGCCTCACAAATATCCTTCAAAACAGCCTGATCTCTGTCTGCGACATAAAACACAACCTGTTCATAGGACAGCTGTGCCAGATCGGCAGCTTTTTTCTTCAAAAGCTCCACATAATCCTTACTGACAGCAAAATCCCTCAGCTGCTGTTTTGCGGCCCTGAATACTGCATCGGTAAGCTCACGGCGTTTTTTCATAAGTCTGCGATTCGTTTCCTCATGCGCCTTGCTTAGACGAATGGCATGCTCACTGGCCATTTCCTTCAACTCCTGTTCTCTGGTAAGTCCAGCCTCACGCTGTGCTTCCAGCTCCAGGTCCTCCATGGATTTTTTACGGATTTCATCAATTTCCTGTTCAATACCGGCAATCTCGATGTCGCTAACTCGTTTTATCTCTTCCTCAAAGTACTGCTCCAATTTAATTTTGTCATCTAGCATAGCAAACACCTCATAGTTTCACACCGATTGCCTCAGATACGTAGCGGTCAATGGTTTCTCCGATTTTGGCGGAGCCATGACGGTCGGGAATCTCGACAATCAGCGGTTTCTTCTGTTTCAGTTTTAATTCAGAAATAACCTCGGGGCAGGTTTCAATCAGCTTTGTCGTCATTAAGACGATGGCCACATCCTCCATATGCATCACACGCTCCAGTTCCTGCAGAACCTCGTGACGCTCATGGACGACCACCCCTTCGATACCTGCCAGACGCATCCCCATCTGGGTATCAATGTTATCACTGAGCAGGTAGAATTTCACGAATGATCACCACCCGTTATTACAGCTTCATGAAGATAATGAAGATAGAGATCAGAAGACCGTAGATAGCAACACCTTCACCCAAAGCAACGAAGATCATGGATTTACCGAAGTTCTTTTCGTTTTCAGAGAATGCCCCGATTGCGGCAGGAGCAGCGGCAGCTACGGCAATACCTGCACCAAGTGCAGACAGCCCGGTCGCAAGTGCAGCGGCGATAAAGCCCAGACCCTGACCGATGGAGCCGGCCATCTTCATTGTGACATCATCAGCACCGGCAGCATACGCCTTTGTAGCGCTGAAGAACACCGTTCCAAGTACGATAGCGAAGAAGAAGCAGACGTGCGTAATCATACGGCGTTTTGCTACTGACACGCTCTTCTTTCCACGGAATACATTCACCAGCGGTAAAGAAATCAGCGCGATCAGAATAAGCGGTAATAAAAGTTCAAACATGTTTAACATGATAGTTCCTCCTTTAATCATTCAGTGATTTAAACACAATTCCGTTCCCCGTGAAATAACGGGAGAACATTTCATAGAATTCCAGACGAAGCACCTGGATTCCGACAATCATACCCTCCAGACACATGACGAAGATGTTCCCGAGGATCATCACGATCCATCCTGCACCTCCGGCCATGTCCATAATCAGCATAACGGCCATCATCATACCGGCATGTGACAAGACGAAGCCGCCGACACGCAGATAGGAGATGGTGTTGGTAATAAAAGACAGGCAGATTTCAAACAGCTCGAAGAAGCTCTCCACAAAGAAGCCTCCAAAGCCGTCCGGAAACATTTCCTTTTTCTCCATTTTCCGCTCCAATGCCTCCTTCAGGAAAATCAGTACCAGCGGTACAAGCAGAAAGACAATGGCAAAGACCGGATTGGTTAGGACGCCGGTTCCGCTAATCAGCTGATAAGCGCCTCCTCCAACCAGAGAAATATAAAAGACAAGTCCGGCGATACCGTTTTGTGAAAAGAACAGCTCACCGTAGTTTTTGTTTTTAATCTGCAGATACAGATTGATACCGATGCTGATTATGATCAGAACAGCCCCCAGCCCCACTGCCATAACAAGCAGAACGGGGATGAAGTTGCTGGTCATAACCTCAACCGGCTTTTCGGAAAGACCGAAAACGGTCTTATACAATGGATTCAGCAGCTCCTCGTTACCGAACACGGATCCGTATACAACCCCAAAGATACTGGAGAAGATACCGATGCGCATACCGATTTCCCCAAGACGCATGCCTTTCCATTTATAGAACAGATATCCGACCAGAATCAGGACGATTCCCTGACCAAGATCGCCGAACATGATACCGAACAGAAGAGAATACGTAAACGCTACAAAGGGCGTCGGATCGATTCCTTCATATTCGGGGGTGCCATACATTTCTACAAACATCGAGAAGGGCCTGGCAAACCACCCATTCTTTAATTTGGTCGGAGGCGAAAGTCGCTTGTCGCTATGGGCAGGCCTGACTTCGATTTCCACCTCCTTCAAATTCGAGAATGATTCCTTCAATTTTGGCACATCTTCTTCAACCACAAAACCTGTAATGGAAAATCTCTCACCGAGACCCAGTACATATTTTCTGGCTTCAAAGGTATGGTTTATAAACTCCAGTTCCGCCTTGATATCAGCGAAATTGTCAATACATTCAGCCTTTAAAGCTTCAATTACTTCATTGACATGCTGCAGCTGCTTGAGATCGTTATCGATTTCCTCCTGCAGTGATTCCTTTGCCTGAACCGGATTCCCGTGAACAAATTCCGGAATGCGGATTCGTTCAAAGTAGAGAGAGGAGAAGATATTGTCCACATCTCCCTCGTATTTCGCGGTTGTGAAATATACACACCAGCTGTATGTGTCATCCGTACTGAATGACTTGAATACAAACGGGCGGTTGCGGTAATACTGCAGCTTTTCGACACTGTCGATCGGCAGTCTTCCGAAGCGGATCTTGATATATTTGCACTCAAACAGATCATCCAGATTCAGATCGATACTTTCTATATTGCGAACCTGTGTCAGCGCATCGCGGTTTTCCTGAATAACAGTTTCCAGCTCGCGGCGGATTGCAGCACCGTTTTCGAAGCGCTCGTGGATGGAATCAATATAAGTGCGGATACCTTCCAGATCATATTCCCCGTTTTTCACATCCTTCATCGGAAGAGTCATATCCATGTCCTGCAGCACTTCATTGAAATGCGTCAGCACATCGGTAATCGGGTTTTCATCACTCAGTGTGGTAAGCCCGTGTACACTGTCCACAAACTTGCTGGCAGGTTCCGGATGAAAGTAATCCAGTTCCACGAATTTCAAAAGTACATCATTGAGATATTCATTATCCGCAAGGATGTTGACCAGTTTCATTTTTGAAATTGCCATGAACATTCTCCTTTCTAGTAGATCAGCATGCGCTGCATATCCTCGATAGATACGTGATAACGCACACCTTCAATAATATTGATGATATTTTCCAGCTCACGCTCTGCAGTATACAGATAGCTGGAATATACCAGCGGGGCATCGAGAGAATAGTAAATATTCTTCTTCGCCAGTGCATACAGAAAGGAATCGGTATAATATTCAATATATACATAATCCTTCTCCGTATCCTCAATCCCCAGACGATACGTGCTGCTTTGCAGCAGCTTGATAAATGCACGCGCATTGGGCTGCGCAATCAGCTCTTCCACAAAGGCGGCGGACAGATGCTCATGCACCGGTACCAGGGATTCACGTATGACATCCTCACGGGCATTGAAGTATTTTTTGTAGCGGTAGATCTTCTCAATGTTGCTAAGCTCGATCTGTGTTGCAAAATACTGCTTGACTGCTTTTCTGCTTTTCCCCTTCAGTGTCTTGTCAATCACCTGAAAGGTATGGGTGTAATGCTGCACCTGCAGCTGTGTTTCGATTTTTGTATAATCAATATCATTTTCCTCCCCCTTTTTCACACGGTAAGGAAGAAGTATTGCATAATACATCGTATGTTTCAAAACATCCAGCAGCTCATCGAAGCTGTGAACATTTCCCAGCCGCAGCAGATCAAAGCTGGTGTACGGCTTTAGAAAGATAGGAAATTCCGCAATAGCAGCTTCATACTCCTGAGAAATCAGTACCCGGATTCGAGAAAGAATCAAATCAATTTCAATCTGCTGCATATGCAGCCGGTAATACGGCTTCATGGCCGCATCCGCATAACGGTACAATTTCATGGTTTTCTTGAAAATTTCCTGTCGCAGGATACTTTCCAGCTGACCGCGGTGAATATTGTTCTCACGCACATCCTTCAGGGCAGCGGCATAGGAGGTCTCATGCTTCAGGTAACCGGCGATTTCCGCCACGCTTTTCTTATGCAGCAGCTCCTGATACATTTCTTCACTCAGCGCTTCCCCATGCATGCTTCTGGCCTTCGCCACAATAACACCTTCTGCCATACTCATATACACATCACCTCCCAACGTGTACAGGCGAACACACGGCTACATCGCCAGCGTTCGTTTTACAATCTGTGAAACCCACTCCTCCTTATGCTCCTCATATTTCTGCTGGAGAGCATGGAGCGATTCCTCATAGACTTTTTCTTCCTGCTGCATAGCACTCTGTAAATCCGCGTCCATCTGTTCGCGCTGCTTCGCTATGCAGTCTTCTGTTTCCTTTCGATACTTTTCTCTGATTTCCATACTCTGGTCCTGTATCAGATTCTGGATATTGTGGCGTTCCTGCTGTTTCTGCTCGACACGCGCTCTTGCCTGCTTGTCGGCATCTACAATATTACGAATGATTTCTTCCAAAAAACGACACCTCCTTTATCCTTATTATACCACCGATTCGTTTGGCCGTTCACCAAACTTCTAGAAGTATACACCTTTTTATTTTGGTGTGCAAGCAAAGATTTCACTCCTTTTTTCCCTGAAATCGGTTCCGTAAAACCCCTGTAAAAATTGCGGTTTTCCCTCCTTTTTTCACGTATTTTTTACCTTATGAAAATTTTGTAAACAAAGCTATCCTGAAACCCCTTTTTCTGTACACGGCTGTCGGATGTTGTTTCCGATTTAAAAAGCTGTCTTAAAGCTGCTTTTCTATATGCGGTTTCGGATCCCGTGCATAAAAATTTCAATTATGTAAAATATAAACAAAACATAAATTCTCTTAATTACTATAAATTCAAGTAGAGTGCAAAGCTGAACAAATAGTAAAAATAAAGTCCTAAGCCCTTTAGATAAAGGACTTAAGACCTATTTTTACAGTTATAACCGTACTACGCAAAACCTTTTAAACATCCCAAAGGAGTACATTTTCTCAATCGCATAGAATTAAATTGCAAAGATATCATTTATAGTACCGGATTTTGAAGGTTGCTCAAAGATATAATATTTTACACTGGCATAATAATTGATAATATAGTTACTTGTTATTGATGCGTTTTTTGAATAATACGTAAATCCTCTTACGTTTTCACCAGGTTCAAGAAGTGTAGCATGAATTGTCATCCATTTCCGCGAACTCCAAGGTTCACTGGAACTAGGAGAATACCATGTTGCCAAAACCCCGTATTTAATTTTATAACTATTTAAAGGGGCATCATTAAGGTCATAATATCTAGTAAATTCACCATATGTCGCTGCTCTTGTATTACCTCTTGTTCCTAAGCTCACTCTGGCTTCTGCTGCGTTATAAGTTATATGCTCCGCTTCAGCTACTGCTTGAACATACTCCTCATAAGTTAATTCTCTATACTCATAATCTTTTAATGCTTCCATAATATTATTTGCTTCTGATGTATCTTGCCGGGACTTTGCGCTTATGCTGCCATTTGATAGTGAAAATCCAAATAGCATAGAGATAGATAACATCGCAATAAGTGTCTTTTTCATATTTTTCCCTCCTCACTTTTATATAGCTATCCTCTATTTAAAAAATAACACGTATTTTATAAAATATAAGACTATTTATAAAACACTCTATATGGTATAATTAAATATAATAGTGGAGGAGGGTGAATACTTATGAAACCATATGAAATCAGGAGTGTAATATTGGGCTTTGCTCTTATTTTAATTTCCAGTGAAGAAACTTCTTTTTTAGCACTCATCGGTTTTGTTTTTATCATAGCAGGAGTATTTCCGAAATATGAAAAGAAATAATACCAACAGCTCCATTTCTTTCAAATTTTATTTTAATGTTATTATCGCTGAAAGCATTCCAGTAATGCTCAACTATCAGAAAAGGAGTAATCGGTTCATTTTGAACTATATTACTCCTTTTTGAAAGTCTATGATAATTTCGTGCTTCTTTGAAATAAGCAGGAGCTTGATCTGTACACCTTACAATAGAAACACAGGCTTCTGTTAAACCCACAATACATCAAGCAGTGAAAATCGGATACTTATCAGAAACACCTCTATTGTATATCCGGCTGTAAATGTCTCTTCCGGTTTCAATGACATCATGCCTTCACAATGACTGGATACAGACAAAGAGTAGTCACATGGTATTTCCTGCAGTTCAACCCGCTGTACGGCTTTTTTTCTCGTGGTCAAAAACCAGCTGTTCCATATGCTCGTGTTTTGATAAGCAGAACGTATAATCCTCATACACCTCATCCTCACACAGCGGGCAATTAAAGCCCGGATGCGCCCCCAGCATAAACGGCATATCCCGTTTACCGGTATTCGTGATACGATAGGTGATATTCAAGCAGTTATAATGCAATACATATTCTATTTCATAATGAAACTCAAAGGGATACTTTGCAAGCAACTTGGGATTGCTGTCCAAAACCATAATAATTTTGTCCTTCTGTGTTTTCACTTCTAAGTCTTCATAGCGAACCAGACTATGATTTTTCATATGATAGGTTTTCCCGTCAATGGTATAGTTTCCGTGATCGAAGGTGCTCCTGATCAGGGGAAACAGCGTTGGATTTTTCCCTTTCCAGTAGGTTTCATCTCCCTGCCACATATATTCCATACCTGTTTCTTTATTCTTGAAGCTTTCAATTTCGCCATCCTGCGCTGTAAAGGTGGCGATATAACGTTCATTTTCTAAATGCACGATTGCCTCTTTCTACGAATATATCATTTTTGATATTCACTAGGAGGCATTCCGTTTTTTCCTTGAATTTTTTTTCAACGATTGTAAAAAGAATATCTCGCAGTGCATTTTGCGAACCATGAAAGAGGCACACACAGGCAGAGGGCTCAAGAGATTACTGCTTTTATCCTTTCCACATAGCAGACATTTAATTTGTAATGCTAGCTTGCATCCCCTTGCAATAAAGCATTTCATTCACGCACAGCTGATCATTTCCATGAAGAAAACACGCTGTCTGTACATGGATATCTTACAGGGAATGCGTAAGCTGGTACTGTATGGTCCCAGCAATTACAGCTGCAATGTCAAGCTCATACAGCTGTACAAAAAAAAGCAGACCTCATCCGAATGGATAAAGCCCGCCACGTTGAAGTTTTCGTGGATATTACTTTATATCTATATAGATAAGGCTGCTAATTTGAATTTGCGTGGATCTTCTCTCCTATATTTATAACCGTGGGTATCCTCTTCTATATTTATATAGGAAAGCAATATTGCATGTAATACATCCGATGATTGTCCAACTTCCTGCTCTTTGCACAGCTTGCGAAAGCTATCAGCTCTGCTCCAGCACCTTCTGTGCCAGCTTTTCGTTCTGCTCGATTTTCTCGTAATCTTCAATCAGCTCCGAGGATGCATATACATCCGGGTCATTTTCACGATCCTTAAATACGATTTTCAACAGAATCGGGGTTATCACAGTTGTCAGTACAACCATAATGATAATCGGGCCGAAAAATGCCTCATTCATCAAGCCAACCTTTATGCCCTTGCTGGCGACAATCAGAGCGACCTCCCCGCGGGATACCATGCCGATGCCGATGCGCAGGCTCTGAATATTCTCATATCGGCAAAGCTTGGCCCCCAGACCGCATCCGACAATCTTTGTCAGAATCGCCAGTACCAGAAGCAGTACAGAGAATATCATAATGCTGGTACTCATTTCCGGCAGCACAACCTTTAAGCCGATGCTGGCGAAAAAGACCGGTGATATCAGCAGATAGGATAGTGTTTCAATACGCATCTGTACATAGTTGCAGCGGCTTGTCCCACTGATGATCAGCCCTGCGATAAACGCCCCGGTGATATCCGCAACACCGAAGAACGCTTCTGCAACATAGGCGAACAGCAGGCAGAAGGCAAAGCTCAGAATAGAGAAACGGCGGTGAACCTTTTGATAACGGTCAAACAGCTTCTCGATTCCCTTGCGTGCAAACACGCCAACAACAATTGCCAGTACGAAGAATGCAACGATTTTCAGCATAACCTCTGTTAGCTGTACGGATGTATCCGCCATACCGGTAATGATGGTCAATGCGACAATTCCCAAAATATCATCTATCAAAGCCGCCCCAAGGATGGCATTGCCACTCGGTGTGGACAGCTTCCCCATCTCCTTCAGCGTTTCCACTGAGATACTGACGGAGGTTGCCGTCAGAATGACGCCGATAAACATGTTCTGCAGAAATGCCTCCGGCTCCGTATTGAAGAAGGATGCCAGCACATAACCGGCAATCAGCGGAACCAGTACACCGATAACGGCAATGACAAAGCTGTTTCTGCCGCTTTTCTTCAGCTCGGATATATCTGTTTCCAGACCGGCGGAGAACATCAGTACGATAACACCGATTTCCGCAATATGATCCAGGAATTCCGATTCCTGTACGATATTAAAGCATGCCGGCCCCAGCAGCAGTCCTGCAACCAGCGCCCCAACGACCTGCGGCATTTCGATTCTTCTTGTCAGCAGTCCGAATACTTTCGTACTGAGCAGAATCAGCGCCACGTCCAGCAGGTAACGATAAGATTCCATAAACTCTCTCCTTTTATTTTCAACTTAACTGATTATACACCCCTTTTTCATAAAAGCAAGCGATTTCATTCAAATTCTATCCGGTATTTATTTCCAGTGCTGCGATTCAATGATCAACCAGACAGTGTATATATGAAATAACATACGTTTCTAGCATAGGCCGCAATTTTCATAAAGGTCATGATCCTTTGCCAGTCATTTTATTGCATACTGTTTCCTGCCAATATCTGTGCATGAAGTTCTATTAGAATAAGTCTTGTGCATGCGATTTTACATGAAGCAAGTAAAGATGGGGGGAATGCTACAGGTTCTGTGGGTACACCGGTCTATTTTACGATTTTCAAAGGACCGTATCTATCCGATAACATCCGGCTCGTATCTTTGAAAGAGTCAAAGGATGCCGTTATACCATTTCAAAAAGGTCTTGCGATATCCACAAACTGCCGCTCAATATCGGTATCCTGCAGCTCGAATGCTCTGCCGTTGAGATACTGCAGACAGCACGCATCCCCCTGAAAATGAAATGCCACATGATACGCACAGAGTGCCTGATAAGTCTTCTCTTTTGTCTTCCTCGCCCCGTATTTTACATCGCCCAGCAGAGGATGTCCCAGCCAGCTCATAAGAGCTCGAATCTGATGACTTTTACCGCTGTGCAGCTCCACCTCAACAAGAGAGTAGCGCTCTGCCTCCTGCAAAACACGATAGCCTGTTTCCATGCGGGTATAGCCTTCCCGCTCACGATCGATAACCTCCGCCGTATTTTTCTCATTCTTTCGATGATACAGCACGATATGATCCTGCTTTTTTTTCAATTTTCCCTGTACGATACACAGATATTTCTTTTCCACCTGACGAAGTGCGATTTTTTCATTCATGCAACGAAGAGCCGCAGCTGTTTTAGCCGCAATTACCAGCCCCTGCGTGTTTCGGTCGATACGATGGCACAAGGCAGGGGTAAAGCTTTGTTCAGTGGTTGGATTGTATTCTTTTTTACAATACAGATAATGCAGCAGGCGGTCTGCCAGATTATCCTGCACCTCACTGGTGTCACTGTGTGCGCGAAGTCCCTTGGGCTTGTTAATCAGCAGAACAGCATCATCCTCATAGACCACATCCAGTGCATTCGGGACCTGTAGAAAGCTGCGCATGGTTGCTGCTTCATAAAATTCCTCGGGGATATAGCACTGCATGGTGTCTCCCGCCTGCAGTCGCTGGGAAATCTCACAGCGTTTCCGGTTCACCTTGATTTTCTTATTCCTTATATATTTATACATCAGGCTCTTGGGCATGGTCTTCATCGTTTTCTGTATAAACCTATCCACACGCTGATCCGCATCGTTTACATTGATAATGAATTCTTTCATACACATTCCTCACCTTTCATGATATCAATTCACAGCAAATCCCTGATAGATCCTGCAGGCTTTCAGAACAGATCCTATGCGGTATCCGCACGAAGAAAGCATTTTTTCATGAATTGTTATCTTTTCCCTGTATATTATACCGTACTTGCATTGCATAATCATAGAAAAACGACTAAAATTACAGTACAGAAGTGAAACAGGAGGAGGGATGCGTATGTATCGATGCAAAATGTCCGTACGCGCTATGGTAGAATCGGTATGGATTGGCGGTGATCTGGTATCCACAGCGCCATCCATCGAACGGGCAAATCTGGGCAGCCGTATTCATCGCATGCTGCAGAGCTCTGCACAGGGAGACTATGAAAGCGAAGTATTTCTGAAGCTGTCCAGTGAACTGGATGATATCCTGTTTGAAATAGAAGGCAGAGCGGATGGTGTTCGCAAGGAGGACGATCAGGTGACGATCGAGGAAATCAAAACAACCGCGATTCCCTTTTCCGAATTGAACGAGCCCGTCATGGTCCATCTCGCACAGGCCTATTGCTATGGCCATATGTATCTGGCTGAGCACGTTGCTCCCTCCATTCGCATCCAGATGACCTATTATCAGATTGATACCGAGGAAATCAAGCAGTTTGACGAGGAGAAAACACGGGAGGAGCTGGCGGCATTCTATATGGATACGCTGCGGCGCTATGTGAAGTGGGCAGCACTCAGCAGAGATTTGAAAATCAGCTCTTCCAGAACACTGAAGGAGCTGAAGTTTCCGTTTCCGGATTATCGCAGCGGACAGCGTGACTTTGCAGTCGCCGTATACAAAACCATTCTGGATCGGGAAAAGCTGTTCGCCTCCGCACCAACCGGTATCGGAAAGACGATTTCCACCCTGTTTCCGTCTTTGAAGGCAATTGGAGAGGGAAAGGCGGAAAAGGTATTTTATCTGTGTGCGAAAAATGTAACGGCCACAGTTGCCTACGATACTCTGCGACTGCTTTACAACCAGGAGGTATCCTTTAAAAGCGTGGCAATCACAGCCAAGGATAAAATCTGCTTTCAGGATGTGCGTAACTGTGACCCCGAGGTATGTCCCTATGCAAAGGGCTATTATGATCGCTGTCAGGATGCCTTGTATGAGCTGCTGCAGGAAACACAGTTCATCGATCGTGAGGCCGTTGAAAAAAAAGCAAAGGAGCATTTGATCTGTCCCTTTGAGCTGAGCCTTGATGCAAGTCTGTATGGGGATGTGATTGTCTGTGATTATAACTATGTATTTGATCCGCGGGTGTATCTGAAACGTTTTTTTATGGAAAAGGGAGACTATATTTTTCTGGTGGATGAAGCACACAATCTGGTGGATCGTGCCAGAAGCATGTACAGCTGTGAGCTGAATAAGTCGGCGTTTCTTGCGGCAGCCCGCAATATCCCAAAGCAACGCAAGCCGCTGCATGCGGCACTGCGCGCTGTCAACCGTGAATTCCTGCGGTTAAAAAAGCAGTGCGAAGAGGAAGGACAGAATTTTATTCACCAAAAGGAACCGATTTCTTCCATCAGGCAGCGTCTGGCAGATGTGATTGAACAAATGGATATCTATCTGCAGAGTGAGCATGAAGATACCTGGGATGAAGAATTACGCGATCTGTATTTTTCATGCATAAACTACAACCGGATTTCCGAGTTTTATGATGAGGATTTTGTCACCTGTTATGAAAAGCAGAGCAGTGATATCGTACTGAAGCAGCTCTGTCTGAATCCGGCACATCCATTAAAGGAAACCTGTGCCATGGGACAAAGCACTGTCTTCTTTTCTGCGACGCTTTCTCCCATTGATTATTATCTCGATCTGCTGGGTGGAACAAGAAAGACCAGAAAGCTGTTTCTTCCTTCTCCATTCCCGGCAGAAAAGCGTAAAATCGTCCTGTGTGACGCCATTTCCACCCGCTATCGAAACCGCGATAGCTCCCTGCACCCGATTGCCGCTATGATTCACGCAGCGGTGCAGGCCAAAACAGGAAATTACATTGTTTTTCTGCCAAGCTATGCCTATATGAAGCAGGTTGCCCAGACCTTTTGTGAACAGTTCCCTGATATTCACGTATCCCTGCAGGAAAGTGGTATGAAGGAAGAAGAGAAGCAGCACTTTCTTGAACACTTCAATACCACACAAGAACTGCATGTTCTGTTCTGTGTATTAGGCGGCATGTTTTCTGAAGGAATAGACCTGAAGGGGGAAAAGCTGATCGGTACGATCATTGTCGGTGTAGGACTTCCGCAGGTCAATCCACAGCAGGAGCTGCTGCGTGAGCACTTTGATGAGGTTAACGAAACGGGGTATGCCTACGCATATCAGGTACCGGGCATGAATAAGGTACTGCAGGCTGCCGGCCGTGTTATTCGCTCGCACAGTGATATCGGTATCGTGTTACTCATTGACGAGCGCTTCACCACACCGTTTTATCAGCGGCTGTTACCAGAACACATGCGGCCGTTTCAAATTATCAATGATCCAACCCGTCTGCATGCGGCTGTAAAACAATTCTGGCAGCAAAACAGCTGATGTAGGCAGCCTGTATTTCCACCTTCAGGATCCTCTCTTATGGGATTGGAGCTGGCATCGTGATTTCACCGTGTATGTCTATCGCAAATTCTATTTTCCATCTAAAAATTTATTTACCCCCTTTACAAATAAAGCATATCGTTTTGTGTGAAAGCAGGCTCTTCCTCATTCCAGACAGTATATATAAACGCTTTCTTTTCAAGGAGTATCGAACAAAGCTGCAATGCTGAATATTTTTCAGCAGTTAAAGTATACAGTCTGATAAGTTTTTCATCCAATGTTTTATTATAAGCATCCTTGCCTGTATATCAGGAAATGGATGTCAACGCATCAACACACCTGCCATTATATTTTTTACACGGCCTACATATATCATCATAGACGGTTAATTTTACATTGATTGTCGGATGATTGATAAGTTCATTTGCGACTTTATAGAAATCATGTCCCATGGTTTCATCCGGTATAAATCGTTCAATACCGGCGCCATACAGCTTTATGATATCTATAAAATGATGCGGCTTGATGATAATTTCATCCCCCCTGCATTCCTACTTCTCCATCTCAGATTCTTATGTTTCTTAAATACATTTTATCACAGCGGACTATGAAAACCCATGCCCTTTCAGAAAACAGCATTCATAAGAATAAAATCGTAGTCTTTGTGTCCGCAGCAGCTAAAGCCCTGCCATTTAATTGTCCGGATAGTTTCTTTTATACATAATAAAAAGGTATCAGCAGCAGAATTCCCGGTTTCATTCCTACAATCCTTCTCTGCAGATACCTTTTGGTGTTTTCGTCAGTACCTTATTTCAATTGTTTTAGACAGCTTGTTCCTATTGTGTTCTTCGGCATGGATACCTCAAAATTATCCGCAATCGTGGCTCCGATCATGGCAAAGGTATCACTTACCGGCAATAGTCCGTGTCCTTCCATACGCGGGCTGTATGCCAGAAACGGAACCATTTCCTTAGTATGATCCGTTCCCTTATAGGTTGGGTCATTCCCATGATCTGCAGTAATGATCAATAAATCATCCTCCTGCAGCTTATTGAGAACAACTCCCAGCAGCTCATCAAAGCGCTCCAGCTCTTCTCCATAGCCGACCGGATTTCTGCGATGTCCCCACAATGCATCAAAGTCTACCAGATTGACGAAGCATAAGCCGTGGAAATCCTGCTCCATGACCTCAATCGTCTGTTCCATGCCATGCACGCTGCTCTTGGATTTATGAGCCTGTGTAATGCCTTCACCATCAAAAATATCCTTGATTTTTCCAATGCTGATTACATCCAGCCCGGCTTCCTTCAGCGCATCCAGCGCTGTTTTCCCATACGGCTTCAATGCATAGTCGTGACGGTTGCTGGTGCGTTTGAATTCCCCTTTTTTACTTCCGGTATACGGACGCGCAATGACTCTTCCCACCATCCACTCCGGACGCATGGTCAGTTCTCTTGCGATCTCACAGTAATGATACAAAGTCTCCACACCCATCGTTTCCTCATTTCCGCAAATCTGCAGAACAGAATCCGCTGAGGTATAGACGATCAGATCCCCGTTTTGTATTTCCTGCTCTGCCAGCTCGTCCAGAATCTCAGTTCCGCTGGCAGACTTGTTTCCGATAATATGACGCCCTGTACGTTTTTCCAGCTCATCGATCAAATCCTGTGGAAAGCCGGTTTCCGTAAAGGTTTTAAACGGTGTCGTGATATGCAGTCCCATCATTTCCCAGTGTCCGGTCATCGTATCCTTGCCGACACTGGCTTCCAGCAGCTTCGTATAATAACCCAGGGGCTCGGCTGCCGGTGCCACATGCTTAAGCGGATGAAGGTTTGCCAGTCCCAGCTTTGCCAGATTCGGAATATGAAACTTCGGCATGCTTGCATCAATATGTCCCAGCGTATCACAGCCCTCATCATCATATTCCGCCGCATTCGGCATCGCACCGACACCGAGAGAATCTATGACGATTGTAAAAATCCTCTTATATGGTTTCATGTTAACCTCCTTGTGTGTTTTATTTATAACCTGCTTTCCTGTCGTATGTTATAATGCCACAGCTGTTTCCAGTGCAACCAGCATCATATCATGGAAGGATGTCTGACGCTCTTGTGCAGTTGTCTCTGCATGTGTAACCAGAGAATCGCTGATGGTCAGCAGGCAGGCAGCGCGCTTGTTTAAAATTTTGGCATTGTGGAATAGAGCAAAGCTTTCCATTTCAACACATACACAGCCATGCTTTTCAAAAAATTCCCGGTGTCCGTCCACGTTGTCCTCATGATAAAAAACATCGCTGGAATGAATTCTTGCCTTTGTCAGCGGTTTGTTCACCCTTGCGGCCGCTGCTTCTATTTCAGCATTCAGCTCAGCACTCGGTGTCTGAATATCACCGTCGACATCCGCCTGTGCCTTCGCGAAGGTGGATTCACTCCATGCACTGTCTGCAAGTACCAGATCAAACAGCTTCAGCGTATCCGTGTAGGCTCCTGCACTACCGATTCGAATAATGTTTTCTACCTCATAAAATTTATACAGCTCATAGGAATAGATTCCAATACTTGCCATTCCCATACCGCTTCCCATGACAGAGATTTTCTTTCCCTTATAGGTACCGGTATATCCGAACATATTGCGGACCGTGTTAAACTGTACCGGATTTTCCAAATAGGTTTCTGCAATGAATTTGGCGCGGAGCGGATCCCCCGGCATGAGTACAGTCTTGGCGATGTCGCCGCTGGCAGCAGCGTTATGTGGTGTTGACATAAATACTTCCTCCTTTACATAGGTTTTACGCAAAGCAGATTCCCATACATCCTGCTTGCTTTTTTTACAATAGTATCATACTATAGGAGCAGTTAATAAAAAAAGGACATCTGTCCTCTTTTTGAAAAGAAGGTGAATTTTATGACTGCCCTGCAGGATTTATTAGAGGAAACAAAGGAATGCCATCACAGTCTGCTGAAGCAGCTGTTTGCCAATTGTCCCGTTGAGGTGCTGCAGCAGATGCAGCTGATCCGTCTACGTAAGAATCAAAATCTGATTTCCACTTACCAGACCAGCAATCCGGTATTTGTGCTGCTGGATGGCCGTCTGCAGGCAATCGAAGAGCGGGTCGTGGATATTCCTTACAGCTTTACGGAGCTGCACCCGGTGGATATCGTCGGCGATTATGAGCTGTTCACCGGCATAGAGGGACACTATGTGACGCTGAAAACGATGGAAGCCTCATGCTGCGCCAGACTGAGTGCTGCCTCCTATCTGCACTGGATGAAGAGTGATGCAAACGCCCTGTTTCTGCGTACGCAGATGCTGATGAAGGAGCTGTCTGTGCAGACGCAGCTTCAGCGGCAGTATTTGTTTATGGATAATCGCACACGCCTGCTTCTGTTTTTGCTGCGTTCCAATGGACAGAGTGGTGGAAGGATTCCTGCGACCCGGGAACGGATTGCAGCTTCCATCGGCTGTAGTGTGCGTACCTGTAACCGCATTATTTTCACCTTGTCACAGGAAGGCTTTGTGGACTGCATCCACGGCAAGCTGCAAATCAGCGAACAGCAGCGCAGTGCGATAAAAAAAGAACTGGAGACCTCCAGTTTCTCTTTCTGATCACGCCATCAGGGATTCACATTGGCGTATCGTATCGACAACTACGCAGCCTGTTTTTTCCAGCTTTCCCTTATCCTCATGTCCGTTGGCAATCAGAATACAACGGCAGCCGGCACCATGGGCAACCTCACTGTCGTGTACACTGTCACCGATAAAGACCACTTCCTGCGGATTCAGACCGCTTTCCTGTACAAAGCGCTTTGCCAGCTCTGCCTTGGATGCCGCATGGATATTATCCAGACCGCGTACCTGCTCAAAATATTGTTCAATATCATAATTATCCAGCTGCTCATGAAGGAAATGCAAATCACTGGCACTCAGCAGATACTGATGCACTCCCTTTTTCTTCAGCTGTGACAGCATATCCGTTACCCCGTCATGCAAAGAGCAGGCCATACTGTGGGGCTGATAATATCGCATATATTCCTTCGCAAGCATGGGGAACGGTGTCTTTTCAAAATCAAAGCCGACTTTTTTGTAATATTCGATAACCGGAAACTGAAAATATTTCCGATACTCGCCTTTATCCAGAACCAGAGGCAGCTGTGCCTTTTTCAAAATGGTGTTCAACGCATCCATACTGACATCAATATCATCCAGCAGTGTACCATTCCAGTCCCAGACGACATGCTTTACATTATTCATAGGAAACCTCCTTCGTATTATTCTATTATATTGCCCCTTATTATATACAAAAGAATATCGCGATGCAACCATTGTGCGTTGAATCTTTACTGTTTCACAAATGAAAAAGAACATCTGTATATATCATAATCGTTTTGAAGCTGCTTTTCTTTCCGTACTTGAAAGATCATGCAGATTGCAAAGAAAAAGAGGAAAATCATCCGGAAAAAACCTTCCAAATTGAATTTCCTCATTTTCCCTCGTCAATTCTGCAGCTGCACGGCTTCTGTTAAAGCCGCTACTTTCCTATTCAGCTTTATGATTGAATTCGCCATATCCTTTAATAAAATCGCATTCATTAAATGATCCTGCGCATGGACCATGATAAGTGAATACTCACTCACACAGCCGCTCGCCTCCTTCTGCAGCAGCCTGGTCTGCAGCTGGTGAGTTGCCACAAGAGATTCATTCCCTGTGTGCAGCTGGACCTCCGCCTCTTCAAAGCATTCATTTTCCGCAGCAGCCACTGCTTTCAGAAACGATGCGGATGCATTCCCGGCTTCACTGATGATCTTAAATGCTTCCAGCATAAGCTCTTCCATGTCTATCCCCCCTTTTGTTCTTTGTTTGCTTTCATGGCATCAAATGCCGCCAGCAATACAGGCACAGCCTCCATTGCACCATAGTGATCCTTATCAATAACCACAACCGGAACATCATAGCCATGATCCAGCGCCACCTTTTTTACCTCTTCCTGCAGCATGGATACCTGTGGTCCCAGCATGATAATGCGGGTATCATCCAGCTTTTCATAATATTCTTCCTTTCCCCATGCCTCGATTACGATGTTTTTATCTCGTAGATTCTTAGATTCAGCAACCGCCGTTTTCATACGATTTACCAGCATCGAGGTGGAAAGACCTCCGTAACACACCAATAATATTTTCATTTTTTACTCCATTCCCCCGCACCTTGCGCACGGGCACAATATTGCATAAATGTTGTTTCAGCTCACTTTTTTATTATCAACCGATATCCATTCACACGTCTTCCTCCTAGAAGTCGAATTCGATATCTTCCAAGGTTCTCGTATCCCTGACCTTACTCTGTTCCGTATCCAATGCCCGTTTCTCTACAATTTTAAAGAATGGATAATACAATGCGACATTTACCAGAATGATGATCACCCAGACAATTAGATATTTCCAGTCCATACAGGCAACCCATGCGCCAAACGGCAACGGAATGTAGGGACCGACCAGACTAAACGGTGCCATAAATCCGCCTTCGATTGCAATCCATCCGATCACCGCAGCCAATGGTGTGGAAATCAGCCACGGAATAAACATAATCGGGTTCAAAATAACAGGAAGTCCAAACAGGACGGATTCACCGATTCCGAAGAATTCCGGAATGATAGAGAGTCTTCCGATGGATTTGAATCGTTTTGCTTTGGAGAAAATCATCAGAATACAGATTGCACCACAGATACCGGAGCCTGTAGTCCCTGCAATATCCCACATGAAATTCGGTGTTAAAACACGAATGGCCTCGCTTGAAGTTCCTGCCGCGATTGCGGCATTGATATCCACATTCGCAAATGCGACAGCCATCCAAACAGGTGCCATGACGGCATAGCCGTGAATCCCGAACCACCATAACAGCTGCTGTATAAATAAGATAAAGACAAGTCCTCCCAGCGTATTTACCGAAGCTGTCAGCGGGGAAAACAGCTTTTCGATCAGCTGTACCATTGCTACACCGCTCACACTCTCAACACCGTATTTAAAGACAATCAGAATCAGGATGGAAAACAGAATCGGCCACTGGTTCTCAAAGCTTCGCAGAATCGGTGTGGGAACGCCATCTCCCAGATTGATGGTAAAATGCAGCTTATTACGGAAGATATGTAATATCTCAACGGAAATCAAACCAAACACGATGGCTGTAAAAATCCCCGTACCTCCGTAATAGGAAGTAATCGTTGCACCGGTTTCGGGATCATACAACGTCCCCATGATGATGAAAGCGATAATGGAAGTTACGATGGATCCGATGTCCCATACCTTCCTTTGCTGAGAATAGTAAAACCCGACAAATGCAGCAACATACAATGCCAGACACCCCATTGTGGCAAACTGCATAGGCTGTGTCACTTCCCCCAGAAATACAGTAGCGTCAACAAACCATTTCGGCATACCGGGTATGGACGGCAGCTGGGAAAAGATTGTAGGAATAGAGCCTACCAGCGTAACCGGAACCAAGGTCATCATACCACGCCGCACAGCAGCAAGCTGCGGATTCTGTTCCAGCTTTGCGGCAATCGGCAACAGCCATTTTGATAATACTTGTTCTAACTTTTTCATACGTTTGCTCCTCTCTTTCTAATCTAATCATAATCCACTCATGCTTCATTATCCAATCTAAAATTGCACCTCCTCCTTGTGCAATCATCCAATTTTTAAAAGAATGCAAATTGCGGAGATATCTGGTATCATATACCTGTACAATCTATATCATACAGGACAAACACGCATTTATACATGATCAGGAAACGGAGGTATTGTCATGGCTTTATTGAAGCGGCAGGATGAAATCCTGATGTACCTTTATACGCAGAACAAATGGATTACAGGAAATGAACTGGCTCAGCTCTTCCATGTGAGCCTGCGAACCATCCGCAATGATATCAGCTTTATCAATACAGAGAAAAGCAACAGCGTACTTTCCAATCGAAACAAAGGATACCATATTGCCAAGGATTTTGTATATAACGAAGCAAATAAAGCCGTTTATATGTCCAATGAACAGCGCATCCATCATTTGCTGGTACTGCTTCTCACGCATAATCAGGAAGCATTTTCGTATTATGATCTGGCGGATGAATTTTACATATCCGAATACACCATGCTGCATGATCTGGAAACCATCAAAACCATTCTGACAGAGTATTCGCAATTCGATATTTTCATCGAGAAAAAGGAAGAATACGTCTATGTCATCGATCATGCCAACAATGCCTCCCTCTTTCTGGATGCCTACTTTCATAGCTTTGATCTTTACGATCATATCATGGATTTTCAATCCTGCTTTTTCCAAATCCGTTTGACATCCATGATAACGCATATGAAGGAACAGATTTCCCCGGCTGTGTATAACCGGTATCTGACCTATAATTCCCTTCTGCTTATCAGCAGTATCGTAACAGAACAGTATTTATGCTATGACGAGATTCCCATCAAGGAAATGGATACGGAATTTCAAGCTTATCTCAATCAATTCGACGCATTCTTTTGCAAGGTGGCTGCAGAATACGATATCCATGATTCCATTCGTCTTAGAACGCTCTTTGATTCACTGATTTCACCCTTCATAAAGATCAGTATGCTGGAGTCCAATATAAAGCATCAGGTGAGCATGCAGGACCCGGATTATCAGACACTGGTTCAGATTTTACAGGAGGTTAAGCAGCAATACTGTCTGGATTTGCTTTCCAATGAAAAGCTGATTCTGGATCTCATGACTCATCTGAAAACCGCTCTCATCCGGATACAAAACGGTATCCACATCAACAATCCCCTGCTTGAGCATATCCGTATGAATTATACCTTTCTTTTCGATGTCGCATATTTCATATCGAATTTGTTTTCCCAGCAGCAATCCCTGCAATTTACCAACGTTGAAATCAGCTATCTGGTGGTTTATCTAATCGGTCCTCTGAAAAATCTGAGGGAGGATCTGTATGCGTCCTTTGCCCTTGATATCCTGTTGTATGTCAATGAAGGCTATGCCATTTTGAACAACCTCAAGGAACTAATCGGCGAATCCCTGCAGGACATCAGCTTCAAGATACAGCCGATCCTGCAATATAGTGAGCTGATACAGCAAACAGAAGCAGCAAGCTTTGATCTGGTTATCACTACGTCCCGAAACATTACACTCCCCGACACGGAAACCCTGTACATATCTTCTTCTTTATCCTCTTTGAACATAGCGAATATACGCAAGGTATGCACTCCGTTATTTGAAATCAAGCAAACCGCATATTTCGAGCGTATATTTCAATATTTTTTTCACGAGAGTATTCTGGATTTTCAAAACACCTGTGAGAGTGTTTCCGATTTCTTTTTGCAGAGCTGTCAAACTTTGCAGGATCTCCATTACGTATCGGATACCTTTTACGATCAGCTGATGGAACGGGAAAGACTGCTTTCCACATCCTTTGAAACAGGCATTGCCCTTCCCCACACCACAGAAAACAACGCAAGGAAATCCGGAATTCTGTTTGCGAAATTCCATACCCCCATGCAGTGGCACAAAAACAAAATCAAATGCGCCTTTCTGATCGTGACCGCAAAGGAGGATATTCACTTACTAAACATCATCTACAAGGTGATTGTGGATATCAGCTCTTCCAACCAGCATGTCAACCGATTATACAAATGTCAGACATCGGAGGATGTAAAAAGACTGATTTTTACGCATTTCAAAAAAATATTGAAATGACCGCATGAAAACAACAGCAAAAACTCAGGATCATCCTTACGGATCACACCTGAGTTTTTTTGTTGTATATGCATACAAGGTGAAGATACAAGGATTTCTCTGCTTCTGCATATCACGACAGCAGGAACGCTGTTGATAGTCTTTTTTCCGAGAGGGTATTTTGCACATTCACGGATTCGACATGCACAAAGCTTCTGCTGCGGCAGATACAACCTAATACAGCTTTCTTAACAAATGTATCAATACTCTCAATAAAAAGGGTATTTTCTTCAGGTTTTTACCTTTCACAGCGCACTGCATTCTCCAAATCAGCCAGCCAAACAGAGCAGCACATAGCAGAGATAGGATACAGGGAACAGGCAGGACAGCAAAAACAGAGCGTATGGCACTATAGAGAAAAACCAGCATCGTACATAGGAATACCACCTGTACATAACGGATAATCTGTTTATATACTGCATCAAATACAGAAACGGACATAGAAATGCCCCCTTTCATTGTCAGCCTTAAGGCGCTGTTTCTTCCGCCTGCTATCACCGGGCTGTCTTCGTGTTATTGAGGATGTTTTACGATAATACGCGAGTTTCATCAGTCCATCTTCCACAGGATAGGCACAAATGCGTTTTATATTTTCCCGGTCCGCTTTTTTCTTCTTTCGGGCAGCTTTTGGCAGACACCTGCTGCCGCTTTGCCTGCCTCGCTAGATACTTTGTGTACTCTGTCCGAATCGTTGGCTGATGTTCCCGGAATAGCCGCCACTTCAGACCTCATAGTCCATGCTTAACTACGCATCCGTATACGCAATAGCACCTCACAGGTTGTATTTCCAGTATCGGTTCCGGGTAAAAGCTATTCTTCACGGCCTTCTCCGATACCATACAGAACCTTGTGTCTGAGATACATATAATGACTGGAATGCAGATATACACTGATCAGGGAGGTATGCGGATGATGTACACTATCAAAGCTCTGAAAATGCTTTCCTATGGTTAATGCATCCCCTCCCAGATAGACACAGGAGTAATTCAGAAACATCTCATCCAGTAATGCATCCTGCAGCAGCAAATGCGTTAATGAGGGTGATTCTACCAGTATGCGCTGCAAGCCCAATGTCTTCAGCATCCGCATCCCCAAAACATTGTCCATAACATCAGCTCCTGTGACGACGATATAGTTTTTTTCCGGCTTGAGCGTCTGTCTGCACGCTTCAAGACTGTCGATGATTTCCACAGGCTTCAGGGAGTTATGAACACAGCGCTGCACTCCCTTTGGCGTAGTGTAAAAAATCACCGGAATTTTCCCGCAGGTAAATTCTATATGATGAAACGGCACATCACTGCCATCCAGTGTTGGAATAATATTCCACGGGATTTCCTGCATCCCCATTCTCACACGGGATTCCTCCAGCGAGGCATCATACACATGTCCGGTTCCGGAAGGCTCATTATGCAAAGTCGCAGCACCAAACAGAATCGCATCTGCACTTGCGCGCAGAACATTCAACGTATACCAGTCCGCAGCACTGCCTTCCTTTGCCAGATAATTTTTGCTTGCGATAAAGGGTCCCTCAGCAGCGTCCGGAAATGCAATCCTGCCATCAACAGAGGTAACAAGAGAGCAATACAAATACGGGCGGTCCTGCGGATGCACCGGAAATTTCAAGGGTGCGGAATATACGGTACGTAAATGCTCATCCTCGATACCGGTCTGCACAAGCGCGATATCCTCGTTTCGATACAGGCATTTCAGCTGCATGCTTTTATAATCAAATGCTGTCTTCAAAAAATCACTCATACCGCAGGTCCTCCGCATACAGGCAGACAGATGCCTGTTATCCAATCCGATTGTGCAGTGCTCAAAAATACGACGCTGTCGACAATATCCTCTGTGGTGCCGATACGCTGCAAGGCATACAGACCTTGGTATTCCTTTTGCAGCTGCTTTGGCTGTGCAGCTGCCGCTAAGCGCTTTTGAATCATAGGGGTATCAATAATGCCCGGCAGTATCGCATTGCAGCGAACCATCGGTGCATATTCCAGTGCAATGCATTCACTCAGCATATTGACAGCCGCTTTGCTTGGATTATAGGCAATTCTGTCCGCAAGCGGCTTAATACTCATATCACTGGAAATGTTCACGATTGTCGATTTCTGTTTTTTCAGATATGGGATTGCTGCTTTGCATATATAAAAGGTACCACAGGTATTTATGCGTAACACACGCTCAAACACCATGGGATCTGTCGTTTCCAGACCTCCCTCATGAACGATTCCCGCACAATTTACTAGAGAATCCAGTTTTCCAAACTCCGTGACTGTCCTGCTAACAGCATCGACACAAGCCGCATAAGCTGTAATATCACCGGAAATATACCGGAAATTTTTATGGTCAATGCCGCATTCCTTTTCCAAAGAAAAGCCGACCACGCTTGCCCCCATGGCAAGAAACCGTCTTGCGACAGCCTCTCCCATTCCACTGGCAGCCCCGCTGACCAGTGCCACACGTCCCTGCATTTGCAATTCTGACATAGCTGTTTTCTCCCTTCCTATACAGCAAAGGCTGCATACTGACGATGTCTTCGCATCTGTAGCTACTCAATCATTCCCGCATTTCCGCTTCCTCTTCCCCGGAAAATCAATACATTTGCTTTCTGCATCTTTTATGAAAGTGCAGGCCCCCAGGAGTCAGACAGCATGCTTGGATGTATGCTTTTCAGCTGTCCATATCCTGCTAATATGTACTGCCTTCCTTATGCTATGCGATTACGGTCATACTCCATGTAATTCCAGGAGCTGTAACCATAGGCACAATCCTCTCCCGCTGCCTTATCCTTGCCCCATGCATTCACGATATTGGCGATGTGTTTGCATTGCTGCATTGCATATTTATTTTCTACGGACGAAAGGATATCCGTTTTATTGGCATAGATCCCCCCCAGCATAAGAGCATCCATCTCATGAAAATAAAATTCCACCGTGGCTTCTACAGACTTTGCCATACTTTTCCAGCGGGCTCCGGTTGTCAAAACAAGGATACCCGCTTTCTGCCATGTATGCTGCTTGTCCCTGCGCACCTCATATCCATTGCGCAGGATATTCAGGCGGGATAGAAATGACATCATCGGTCCGGATACATTTCCGAACCACATCGGTGAAGCAAGAATAATACAATCCGCTGCTTCTATTTGTTCAAGAATCTGCTGAAAATAATCTTCCTGTACACAGACCCTTTCTTTCTTACATGCCTGACAGCCCAGACAAGGCTTAAGCGGCATATAATCATAAATATGGATGATCTCCACATCTCCGTGTATGCTGGCTGTCAGCTCCTTTGTCAAGAGCATCGTCTGTCCACTCTTTTTCGGTGAACCGTTTAATACAAGTACCTTCATAAGTCACCTCTTCCTATTTGATAAACGAACTGCATTCATATACATCCTGCTTCGCTGCAGGATGTTCCTCAATAAGGCTGTATCCATTGCCAAATGCTTTAGAAAATGCTGCGGCAGTTTTTTCCCATTCCCGCTCCATCATCTGTTCCCATTCTTCCATTGACCGCCAGGTGACAATGATATGCAGTACCCGCGGCGCGATATCCTGTCTCCAGATTTGCTTTGAAACAAATCCCTTCTGCTGCTTCAAAAACGTTGTCCATATCTTTGCATCCAATTTCAGAAACGCTTCCACACTCTTTTCCTGCTCCAGCTCGAGCACGAATCGCTTTACCGGATACATGGTTCCCTTTTTTGCTGTATACATAGGCTAATCCTTCTCCAGACGAACATAATTCTCTGATGCATATCCGTACTTATAATAGGCATTGGACTGTTTATCCGAATACCATGTATGCAAAGCCTCGGCTGCCCGCCTGCATTTTACAATATCCTGCATCGCTTCTCCTGCCGCTACCCGATCAACTGCCTGCGCATATACCGTATCCAGAATCAGTGCGTCCAGATGATTGAAAATGAATTCGGCAGTCGTTTCCATCGTTTTCGCCATACTGTGCCACTTTTCCTCTCCACACATCAGAAACACGCCCGCTTTATCAAACTTATGCTGCATATCCTTTCGGTAAATATGTCCGGAGGTGATCGTCTGCAGACGGGAGAAAAATGCCATCATGGGACCGGATACATTTCCAAACCACATAGGGCTGGCAACAACGAAGCAGTCCGCCGCAAAGCTTCTCTCCAGAATATCCGCAAATGCATCGTGATAAATACAGCCGGGATTTTTATGACAATATCCGCAATCAATACATGGCTTGACATCCAGATAGTCAAATACATTGATTATTTCAATGCTGCCCTGCAGATGTGTACAAAGCTCATTTACCAGTGCCATCGTATGTCCGTTACGATTCGCAGAACCAACAAAGATCATAGTTTTCATCGCTCCATCACCTCACAATGTGAAATCTTATAGGTACTGAAATTGTCTTCTATATGTAATCTGGGCCCATTTTTATATGGATAGGGAAAGATTTCGTCGAATCGTTTTCCGATATCCGCCAGAGCCTCCTTGGGAATGGCGAACCAATCCTTCAGGGTTTCCCAGATTATGATAATATGAATCTCTCCCGGATTCGCCTTGTTGAGATAGGATGTGGTGGATACAAAGCCGTCATATTTTGATAATGCGGCTGTCCAGATATCATTCGCTTCTATATATTGAATCGCTTCCTGCTCATTACGACAATAAAAAATCAAATGCTCTACAGGATATTTCTTATGTTCATATTCCATCTGCATACTGCACCCCTTTTCCTTGCTTTTGACTCCGTTTTTTATAAGCTGTCTGCTTCCATACCATATACGCCGCCTCCTTTCCTTACGCCTTCATCATATGTTGAAATCAGCCCGCTTACAAATCATCGTTTGCACTTCCCGCATAGGCAATACGTCCCTTGCAGCAGAGCTGAGTGAATAATCTTGCTCATACGGATACCAAAAAGAAGACCCCTGCATCACATACAGGAGTCTGTTTGTTATATGAATCGCCTGAAAAAGATATCAGCTGTTAATCACCGTATTCTTCGTAGTTTCTATCGGTTTCATCATAGTCGAATGCTTCCGCAAAATTCTCACGCAGATCATCATTACGCAGTCAGCAGTTTCTCATACAGCGGCGATACTGGTCACGGCAGTGATCCTCACAGCTTGGACGCGGCGGACACGATCTTGGCGGGCATGGACGATTATTTCCACAGCCGCAGCCCTGAGAATTTCCGCTGTTTCCACAGCCGCAGTCATTGTTATGATGAGCAGCCATAGCTGCCATGATTTCCACCGCATCCCGGACGGTAGGTGTTGACACAGGAGCAGCGGGAACGGCGTTCCGTATTGTAGCCGGACTGGTTTACCATAATTCTTTCTCCATTGCGTGCACAGGAAGACCCGCGTCCGCTGTTGGAAGAACAATTGCATCTTGAGTTATACATGTAAGATTTTCTCCTTTATATGAGATATCATCCATCTCAATCCACTATATGCAAATGTCTGATGCCCAACATAAGCGTATTACAATGGTGGAGGGAAAATCTGTGTATTTTTCTTACCTGCTTTCCAGCATGGCACGAAACACATCCAGTCTGGTATAGGCGTTTACATTGAAACGCGGCAGTGCATAGGAATCATCACTGTGTTTAGCCTTGCGATTCTCATTGTATCCAAAGGCAAGACGAGTGCCTTTATCCTTCAGAATTTTCTGTATCCTTTTATTATATTTACCATACGGATATGCATAAAAGGTGATAGAGCCCTGCTTTGCGGTCCCATCGCAGTTGCTCATAATTCAGCTGGTTGATTCGAAAGCCATCCCCATCCTTATGATGGTGATCGTAGGAATGTGAATAATACTGCAGTACGCGTTCATCCTGCATATCCTCATGAGAAGCATGCTGGCGTATTTCAGGATGATAGAGACCATGATGCTCATCGATGGCCGAGCCTATCACAAAAACTGAACCGGTAAAGCCGTAGCGCTTCAATACCGGCAGTGCAAATTTCGTTGTGGAATAAAATCCGTCATCAAAGGTGATGGCGATACTCTTCTCCGTTAGCTCCTTTTCCCCCTGCTTCCATGCGTACACATCCTCCAGCGTTACGCTGTGATAGCCCTCCTCCTTCAACAGCTTCATCTACTGTTCGAACTCAGAAAGTGAGACCACCCACATATTGTCCGGGAAGAAGGCCTGCAAATCCCTGTCCGGTATGATATGATGATAGCCGATGATTGGTATGCTTTCCTCATGGTCAAAGGCCTGCAAAGCGCATTTCCCGCATACAGCAGAAGCAGAATGCACAGCAGGCTGATGGATAGTTTCTTCTGGCGCATTCCTACACCTACTTCAGAAACAGGCGAACAAGGCGCTGCTTACAGCCAGTATAAGGATGGTAGCGAAAGGGCAGATCGATCTCAGAGAACTGGATGAAAATGATCCTGAAGTATACAGATCCATTTACTATAAAGAAGTCCCAATCGAGTCAAAGAAGTTATCAGAAACGATGATCGTAACGTATTCGCCTAAATATAAGGCTTATCAAGCAAAGATTAGACAGGGACAGATCGAACGTGCTATGAAGATGATCAATGATAATGGAAAAAAGTTTAAGAAGAATAGACGTAATCCTAATGATCCGGCCAGATTTATAAAAAAGACTGCGATCACTGCGGATGGTGAGGTGGCAGAAGAAGAATATTGTCAGCTCGATCAGGCAGCCATAGATAAAGAGGCGATGTATGATGGGTTCTATGCAGTAACGACAGATATAGAGGGAGATGTATCTGAGATCATCGCTATCAATGAGAGAAGATGGCAGATCGAAGAATGTTTCAGAATAATGAAGACGGACTTTGAAGCACGACCTGTATACCTGCAGAGAGAAGACAGGATAAAGGCCCATTTCCTAATCTGCTTTCTGTCATTGCTGATATATAGGATTCTGGAATTCAAACTGGACAAGAAATATACAACAGAGAATATCATAGATACACTGAGAAGCATGGATGTATGTGCACTTGACGCATATGGCTACATTCCAATTTATAAAAGAACAGATTTGACGGATGACCTTCATGAATTATTTGGTTTCCGTACAGATACTCAGATTATCAAGAAGGCTAAAATGAGAAGTATCATTCATGAGTCTAAAATTGCCAATCAATTACTATATTCCCCTGCAAAACCAAAAACTCAAGATTAACCCTTAACTAAAGGGTTTTCTTGAGTTATTTTTTCCTTAAACTGTCAAAGAAGGGATTATATGATAACCTGTTTAGTTCCAGATGGCAAGCCCTTTTCACAAATTGACTATGATAAGATGATTGACGACATTCCTTTCCATCAATTGTGCTGTTCCTGTGGTGCCCATGGTACTCTCATTAGACATGCTTATTATACAAGGCATTTGAAACTTGTAAATCATACATGCTGCCTGTGTGTTCTTCGTGTTAAATGTAAATCCTGCGCATGCCATCTTGCCATCCTGCTGTGTCCCTTACTCACAGCTGTCATTATCCTGTCAGATCCAGATTCGCTGCACCTTTAATATTCTTTTTCCACAACCCACATAGCCTGCTTCTAAGGTCTTTCATCGTTGCTCGTTCCTTCTTTATATAGACATCATATAATATCTCACGCTCTTTATGAGGCAACTTTTCAATCCTATTCTCTACAAACTCCAAATTGTCGTTGATCCTAATAATATCTCTTTTCAGAAATGATGTATTGATTTCGATATCTTGTGTTTCCAGCAATTTAAGATAACATTCCTTCAATTCTGAATCTGATTGATAACTTTCCAGAATGAATTTCATTGTCATATGTTTTCTAGTATAAAGATAACCATATCTCATGATGTTCACCCTCCTCCTGCAGTTACATCTGACCTTATGAATCATTGATGCAAAAAAACCTCTTGAATTGGATATTCAAAAGGTTTTTAAAATCAATATTTATACTCCTTACGGCAAAAAAGAGCCTTGCAGCTCCTTTCCAACTATATTCATAAGCAGTGATATGCTTTAACATTTTATTCCAATTTACTACAGGAACAGTTAATTTAACAGGATAACAGGAATGCGACAATAATATAGATTCGGTTAAAACTAAAAAATGACAAAAATTCATTTATTCTAGCTGATTTTACTGAATTACCTTGCTTAACCAATTTCGAATTTCTTCTTTGTTTTCAGTACCATTAAAACGATATCCTTCTAACCATATTGAAGTATTTGATGTCAATGATTGAAGATTTACAGCACTTGTTCCCACACTACTACTGTGAGATGTACAAAACGGTATGATTATTTTATCACTGAAATCATAACTTTCCAGGAATGTATTCAATATTTTAGGAGCCTGCCCATGCCAAAACGGATAGCCAATTACAATCGTATCGTATTGACCTATATTGATTGTTCTATCCATCATCTTGGGACGGCTTAATGGATCTTCTTGCTCTCGGTTAGCTCGACAGTTTGTGTTGTAATTCAAATCCTCTTCAGAATAAGGTATTTCTGGCACTATTTCATATATATCAGCAGATAATACTTCTGCGGCGTTTTCTGCTATTTTTCGGGTAGTCCCTGTAGGTGAAAAATACACAACTAGAACTTTCTCTCCTAGACTTGTAATTTCTTTCTCAGTTTCCTTTACTTCTCCTTTGTCTATTGGAACGATATTTTTGTTATTGCTACATGATGTAGCTAATAATCCAATAACAAATATCATTACAAAAGAAGCTATTGTTTTCTTTTTCATGTTACCCTCCAGCTAATTGAATCCTTTAATAGCAATCATGTTTTTCATCACGATTTAATGCATTGATACGCTCCATTTCTGATTTTGATAGCTCAAAATGGTAAATTTCTGTGTTTTCTTTAATATGATCAGGATTACTAGAACCAGGTATAACAACGACACCTTTTTGAAGATTCCACCTTAAAATAATTTGTGCGGATGTAACTTTATGATTTTCTGCAATTTCATTGATGACTTCATCATCTAAAAGCTCTTTTATGTGGCCCCTGCCACCAAATGGATACCATCCCTCTACAACAATATCTTTTTCCTGTATAAAAGGTATGACTTCATTCTCTTGATAATAAGGATGTATTTCATTTTGTACTACAGCAGGCGTAATAGACACTTGTGGTAAAAATGTTTCTAATTCTTCAACATACCAGTTTGATAAACCAATAGATCGTATTTTACCCATTTCCACATAGCTCTCCATGGCTTTATATGCCTTTACATCGTCAACTCCCGGATGATGCAAAAGTAACAAATCGATATAATCAACATCCAGTTTGCCCAAGGCTTCTTCAATAGCTGCCTCTGGATCACTGAACTGATCCGGATAGAGTTTCGTTGTTATAAAAAGATTTTCTCTTGGAACACCTGAGGCTTTTATTGCTTTTCCTATTGCTTCTTCATTGTCATATGCATGTGCTGTATCAATCAGTCTAACTCCAGACGCAAGTGCACTTGATACAGATTGAACACATATTTCATCTTTCAAACTATAGGTTCCCAGTCCATTCAAAGGCATTTCATAACCACTATTTAATGTAACTGTCTTTTCATCGATATCAAAAATAGCATCAGTTTCATTTATGCTATTCATTGTGTTTTATTTAGATTCTGTTAATATATTCATTACATCTTTATTTACTGCGAACCATGTATTTACTTCTTCACTACTTTGACCACCATGATCACTGCCACTACCTCCATGATCTGTCGTAATAATAATCAACCAATCTTCTTCTTGATAACTATCACGCTCATAGATTGCTTGTAAAAGTTTATAACCTTCTCTATCCACTTGCTGCGATGCGCCTACATATTCATCCACATCATTTCCATAACCAATGGAATGTCCTGCATGATCACTATACTCCAAAGTCGCAAAGATGACGTCATAGGAAGAATCGGATGTATCCTGCAACGCTTTTTGCAACGTTTCTAATGTTTCCGCATCACTGTCCATTTGCTGATAGACCGCTTTTCCCTCAGCATTCATAATATCTTCTTGGTAAGTAACATCGAAATGAGGTGCCCAGGAAGCAATAAAAGTAGATGGATATCCCGCTGATACTGCATCATTCAAAAAAGTGGCTGTACCTGCATCCTTTAGACCAGTATTATCTTGAACACCTAATTGATATGCCCATTTGCCGCTCAGTATTGATAACCAACCTGGAGCAGTACTTGTATCTTGGTTTCCATTAGCACCTGCATAACTATGAAATAGTCCGCCTTCCTTAGCTATCCTTTTTACGGCACTCTGTTCCATACCAAATATATTTTCTAACGCATCTTCACGATAACCATCATAGCCCAATACCAGAACTTTTTTTTGCTTACCTTCATTCTTGTCTATAAGAAAATCTGCAACGATGTCATGAATAGCAGTCTGAGGATATCGATCAGTTGATTTATATTTTATTTCTGACAGATCAACTGTGGAATCAGTAAGCACATCATAGCAATTACAGTGTGCATTCACCTCTAAAAATGATGTAGGAAGTATCATTGCTATAACAGCAAGAATAACTTTTGCACTTCTTATCATTTTTCCACGTCCTTTCTTCGTTGCGTAATTCGTATTTTAGCATAGTCTTATATATTCTTCCGTAAATTCTTCGATACCTTCTTTCAGTCTTTTAAGGCCATCCATCATCCGTTCCTGTGGACATGCCACATTAATTCGTATAAAATCCTCACCATTTTTCCCGAAACCGGCACCATCTGAAATTAGCAATTTCTTCTTTTCTCGAAGATACTTACAAAACATATCCACAAATGGATGTATCGTGTGACAGTCAATCCATAAAAGGTAGGTTGCTTCAGACCCGACTAACTGTATTTGTGGTAAGTTTTCTTTGATGAATTGCTTTGCTGCTTTTTTATTTTCGCTGATATAAGTTCTCAATTCATCTAACCATGAGGCACCATCAAGAAAGGCCGCAATCGTTGCCTCACAGGAAAATACATTTGGTTCTGCAACCTCGTCATTGTTTAGCCCTCGCCAAACCTTATGGCGAATTACAGAATTAGGAACTACAACACATGCAGACTGTAATCCCGCTAAGTTGAAAGCCTTACTGGCAGAAATACAGGTAATACTGTTTTGCTTACACTGTTCATTCACTGATGCAAAGGGAGTATAATTGTATCCTGGCTCGGTTAAATCACAATGTATCTCATCACTTACAACAAGTACATGATGTTCATAGCATAGTGCTCCAATTCTAGTCAATTCTTCTCTGCCCCATATTTTCCCAATCGGATTGTGAGGGTTGCATAAAATCATCATCGTTGTCTGTGGATCCTGAAGTTTTCGTTCTAAATCCGTAAAACTTATGTGATAGGTACCATCTTCATATACAATATCTGATGAGATGACTTCCCTTCCATTGTTTAATATTGAATTGTAGAAGATATTATATACCGGCGATTGAACCAATATCTTCTCTGCAGGTGATGTCATCCTTCTAACGATGGATGATATTGCAGGAATTACACCACTGCTGAACATCATCCAATCTTTATCTATTTCAAACTGATGTCGTTGTTTCCACCATTGCTGATAACTCGTGAAATAAGCTTCAGGAAGTTCACTATATCCATAGATACCCAAAGTTGCTTTCTTTTGAATAGCTTGCTGAACGCATGGAGCGGTTTGAAAATCCATATCCGCAACCCACATCGCGATTTCATCTTCTTTTACATTCCATTTCATGGAATTGGTGTTTCTTCTGTCAATTAACGCATCGAAGTTAAATTTCATGCAAGCACTTCCCTTGTTTCAATTTTTGTTTTTGCCGGATCAACATATGCTTCCTCAAAAATAATTTCTTTGATTTCTTCTGCACGAATCATTCCTTCATAAGGATTTGTGATACTGTCAATCGTTGATACAATGTCTGCTTTGACGGTTGAATATTCAAAAGCCAGTGTTGTGTTCAATAGTTTACAGTTTTCAAGTTCAACATTATCCATATAACACATGCCCTGTAAGCTATCAATCGTACAATTGACAAAGCGTACATTTTTAGAATTCCAACCAAGATATTCACCAATGATCAAAGAATCATAAACTGTAACATTTTCGCAATTCCAAAATGCATCCTTTGATAAAAGTTTTGCATTATGAACTTCGATATTCTTCGCACCATCAAAGGAATAGTTTCCAGAAAGGGTAAAGTCTCTGAGTTCATTGCAAAATAGTTTCCACATGCTGTTACATCCTTTAATTTGATATCTTTACAATTCCAAAATGTTTCTTCTGCATTTGGAAGCTGCACATTTAACAAGGTAACACCCTCACATCTGCGGAATGTCTTTGGTGCCTGAATAAAACAATTCTTCATTGTAATATTTTTTGTATACCAGATTCCTGATCTCGCTGTTTCCATCAAGGTTGTGTGAATACAGTAGATATCTTGGCTGTACCATAATGGGTATTTCCACTTAAAAGTACTATTGTTTAATTTTATATTCCTACTTTCCTTCAATGGAGATTCTCCATCTGCAAATGTACAATCTTGTACATCCTTATCTAGTGCATGAAATAATGCTCTTTCACCTGTTAAATACATTTGTTTGATCTGTTCCAATTTGAACTCCTCCTATTTGTTATTTTACTTCTTCGTTATATGTGTTGAAATTTCGTATTTCTCGACAATCAACTTATCTTTTTTTATAGCCCTTGTACAAAATTCCAGATTGTCTATTTTTTTATTTTAACTTATAACTAACACATCACTATAATGCAAAATTACATGACATCTTATCTTTTTAAAATCAAAGATATCGATACATGTTTCTATGAAATCTGACGATATTTCACAATTCTCAATAAAATCAATAAAAAACTCAGTACCAGCAACAACATACCTCCAAAAATTGCATAATTGATTCCCACAGATGTGATGAACAATCCACACATTGTTGTTCCTATCGTTGTTCCTAAATTTGTTGCAGCTAAGAATAATCCATTGCCAAATTCAGGAGAATCAAAGGTTACACTCGTTATCCAATACTGATTGATATTTCCAGCTGCTCCTGCAAGCACACCCCATATGAATGTAAGAATTACCATCGGTATCGTAAGCTCTCCCATGAAAAACAGTACGATATAGACAATTCCGAGGAGAATGGGAAAGTGTCGTACAAAGCGCAAAGGTCTTCTGCTTAATTCTTTACCACCAATCATATTACCTGCAATATTGGCAAGACCGTGTACCAGCAATACGATACTAATGGTATTTTCTGACATCTTAGTTACTGTTCCTAATATTTCTGCAAGGTAACTATAGACACCAAATATAGAACCATTTAGAAATACAACGCCGAGAATTGAAATCCAGGTAATCGGAAATTTCAAGCATTTCAATTGCTCACCATATGTCAAACGCTCTGAAACAGACTGGGTTGGAATGAATAGGAAAGTTGTTACCAAAGCAATTGCATTAACGATTGCAAAGAAGAGCATTCCTACCTTCAATGATGTTGAATTTGCGATAAAGCTAACGATAGGTACTCCAAGTACCATTCCTGCTGATACACCCATCAAAACTTTCGATACTGCTTTTGGTGCTTCTTTTTCCTTCACAGATGATCCAGCAACTGTAAGTGCTAATGATACATAGATTGGATGAAAAAACGCAGGTAATACACGAGCGACTAAAGCAACCATAAAATTAGGCGCGAATGCTGCAATTATATTACAAATTGTAAACATACCTAACACCGTGATCATTGCTTTTTTTCGATTCATTCTTGAGAATAGTAGTGGCATGGTTGGTCCGGCGAATGCTACAACTAGTGCAAATAAGCTTACCAATAATCCAGCATCAGTAATGGTAATACCATAATGGGTTGATATTAGGGGCAAGATGCCAATGATTCCCATCTCTGTATTGATAATGCTAAAAACGCCTAGTGTTAAAATAAATATAATCAATTTATTTTTCATAATATCTTTCCCTTTCCTGTTAACTTTCCCAAAATATTTGAAGACTTCTTTCCTGCTCTTTAGGATATTTTACATAACCTACAGGAATCATTTCACCAGTTGCATGATGCATGAGTTTTGCAAGTTCTTCTCCAAATGCGCCACATACCTCAATAGCTCCAAAGCCTTCCTTTGTCAGCTTCTTTGCTAATTCAATTGCTTGATCCGCTGAACAAACTGTGAATATATGATGCTCAATACCTGGAATATTTAATTGAGTATCTTGTGATGTGAAATCTTCGTTCATCAACATCATTGCATATTTTTTTACTGATCCATTCTTATACATGACTACCCATCTCATATGCCGCCTGTAAGGTTTCTGGATGTGTTAGAATAGCATTCATGGCATCAGATGCCGTCCCATATACAACTCCTTTTAATCTTGCTTCTTCAAAACAGTCGATCCATCCCTGCAATCCTTTAATTGCACCATCCATCGCACTTTTTTCACCATCCGCAGCACTCGTTAACAAATAGATATCGCGGAATTTGTATGCGATTGGAAACAGCGGATTGCTTCGATCAAGTAATGTCTTCATTTGACCACTCATCTCATAGAAGTAGATAGGTGTTGCAAATGCAATCACATCGGCTTCTGCCATTTTCTTTATAATTGCATCGGCGTCATCCTGAAATACACAATGCCCTTGTGTACTGTTCTGACATGCTAGACACCCTTTACAAAAATGGATTGCTTTATCATACAACGTAATTTTTCCAACAGTATGACCAGCATCTTCTGCGCCCTTTATAAATTCATCTGCAAGTTGATCAGAGTTACCTTTTTGCCGCATACTTGTAGATATAACTAATACTTTTTTATTCATAATGTTCCTCCTTGTTTTCTTTACACTTATAGTATAATGCCTTCTTTCATAAATGTTAAATACCTATATCAAATATATTGGCATAACCAAAAAGCATATGTAATTCATTTGTTCAATAGGAGAAGAGACAATGCTATAAAAAGGCATCCAATGAAGAATACCTGTGCTACTGATATAGTTCTTTTCAATCTCTACTAAAAACTTAAAGTCCATGAAAACAATGTTTCATTCTTATCTAATTTTCTTATTTCTTGCATTTCTATATCCGATAATTGAAAATCAAAAATGCTTATATTTTCTATTAGCCTCTCCCCTCTTTTAGATTTCGGTATTACAGAAATACCTCTTTGCGTTAAAAATCGAAGTGCTATCTGCGATGCTGTCTTATGATACTTATAAGCAATCTCCTGTAGTTGTGGATGATGCATGATATCCGCTTTCCCTTGAGCCAGTGGAGACCAAGCCTGCATAGCAGTTCCTTGAGAGTTTAAATAGTTTTGTAGATCCCATTTTTGATAATATAGGTGCGTTTCTACTTGATTTACAGATGGAACAATTGAGCATTGTTTTATCAACGCTTCAAACCATTCTTGATCATAATTAGAAACCCCAATCGCATGAACTTTTCCTTCTCGATATGCTTCTTCCAATGCTTTATACATGTCATTCCCCTCTGCATATGGCTCATGAAGCAATAACAAATCGATATAGTCTAGTCTTAAATTACACAAAGATTCATTGATTGCTTTTTTTGCTGCATCATAACTATTTGTTTTCCGATATAGCTTCGTAGTAACAAACAATTTTTCACGTTCTGTGTTACTTCGTTTGATTCCTTTGCCAACTTCTTTTTCATTTCCATACATCTGAGCAGTATCAATTAAACAATAGCCAAGTTCTATTGCAGTCGCTACTATATTTACACACTCTTGTCCGTTTAAATTCCATGTACCCAATCCAAGCAGTGGCATCTCTATCCCATTATTCAATGTAATATACTCCATCATATATCCTTCTTTCATAATTGTTGTATTATAGAATTTTGAAAATGTATCGTTTCTGAATAATTGATCATCAATATGGTATCAATTATGCTATTTTGCTGTATACAAGCCAATCTATTTTCATTACAATAGTTATCTGTTGTAAAAAAATATGAAGACCACCATATAACAGTATGAAATAACAACACAACCAAAAAAATGATACTACGTCTTTTCTCTTCATAACGCTTCTCCCTTACTTAACAGTCAATTCATATCTGATTTCAATTCATGTAAAACACAGTCAATACAATCCATGACTTTTTTTGTCTTATGGACATTCTCTAGATTTTCATCACGATGTTTCCGTAAGATTTTAATTCTTGCGGAACGAGTATCTTCATCAGATAGTTCCAAAAAAATATATTTTTTTATCGTCTTTACATCAAGTCCCAAAGAATGTAGACATATACAGGAATCTAACCTTTGCACTGCCTCATTTCCATAAACATCATCCTTTATATCTGCTTTTAAATCATCTAAAATTCCTTCCCTTATAAATTGATAGACGAGAGCTATTGGAATACCATACTGCTTACATAACTCCTCTAATTTCATGTTGCTTATCCTCCATTTTATATTCTCAAAAATGATTACCTTCTGGGCAATCTTTACATCATAGGTACCTATAAATATCCCAATTATTTCTTTTTTGAAATTTTCTATAATGTCTTAATACAAACACAACAGCTAAATACGATCAAAATCAAGCCAAACAATACATTTAATCTATACAACCATTTCTCCGTCAATTTCTTTTTCATAAAATTAACAAGTACCACAAGCAATAACCACCAACATAAAGTTCCAAGAAATACTCCAGTGACTAATTGTATTCCATCAATGAAACCAGGTGTACCGTTAATACCGAATACAGAGAATGCAAATAGAAAGGAAATGATTGCTGCTGGATTTGTAATTGCCACTGCAAAAGAAGAAAGAAACATTTTCAAATAATCTTTCACATCAGCTTTCTCAGTAGATAGCATCATTTCTTTTTTTGTGATCATTCTTATCGCTATCAAGATCATCAAATATGCGCCAATCAGATGGATTGGCATTTGGTATGTCAAAAGAAAATCAGAAATCACAGTCAATCCAAAAGCTCCAACACAAGCATATAAAACATCTGCTAAGGAAGATGCTGCTCCACTGATGAAACCAGCGACTACGCCATGATTGATCGTTCGTTGTATACTCATAGCTCCTACCGCACCGATTGGCATACCAAAAACCAAGCCAATCAGCACTCCATTTACGAAATATTCAATAATCATGAATTCCTCCTTCATTTCTTTTTTTCTATTTTATAGATCAAATAATCAATATTATCAATAGATTTACAATCCTCATCTATTTCTCCTTGGAGTTCCTGTCGATATTTATCGAATGTCTGTATCATCCCCACTTTATTTTCTTTTTCATCTGTTTTCGTATACACATCAATAATATCTCTTCTACATCCACATTCTTCCATCTTTAAGATGTTTTTATCTGTTTTCTCAACCATATGACCACTTCCCTTTTTCTTATCAATTGTATCGATCTTAAATATAACCGTAAGACATGTTTCCTATGCTTATGTCACTGTATTGTTTCTTACAATTCTTCCAGGAATCCCTACCACAGTACAATTATCGGGTATATCTTCTAAAACAACTGAGCCTGCACCAATTTTACTATTCTCACCAATTGTTACTGCACCAAGAATTTGTGTACCAGCACCAACCATGACATTATCCTTTAAAGAAGGGTGACGTTTTCCTTTGTCCTTTCCTGTTCCTCCAAGTGTTACACCCTGATATAATGTAACATTATCGCCAAGAACTGCTGTTTCTCCAATCACGATGCCATTTCCATGATCAATAAAACAGCCTTTTCCAATAACAGCGCCAGGATGTATCTCAATGCCTGTTTTCTTAGCTCCATGCTGTGATATCCATCTCGCCATAAAATATCTTTCTTTTAGATATAAACGATGTGCCAAGCGATAATGGAGTAATGCCTTGAAGCCAGGATATAATAATACCTCAATTGGAGAGCGAAACGCTGGATCTCGCCCTTCAATCACATGTATTTCTTCTTTCACGTATGAAATCAATCCCATAAATACACCTCCGTGAACAACTTAATTTACAGGTCGAATCGAAACAATTTTATTGCTCCACCCTTCTACAACTGGATTGTTTTCCACCGCAGACACAAATTCTTGCGTCGCATCAAAAGTTCCCAGTTTTGTATACTCGCCAGTTACAGTTGCATCTTTATAAAACAGCACGATACGATTTGGTGCAGAGTAATAAACTTCTCCAGCCTTCTCAGAAGTGATTGTTTCAGGATTAGAAGGAATTTCATAGCGATCTGGAATATCATAATATTGCATAACTTCATAGTTTTCATAGTCATCATAATGGTAGATTGGAAGATTCCAATCGCTTGTTCCTACATATCTTGATATTGCACGTGCCGTATCATTATCATATAAGTTCATTGTGAATGGTTCTCCATCACGCCCGAAGCTTACTTCTAGTTCTGGTATAAATTCTGTTGGTACTGATGATGATGCATTGGTTGTTGGTGTATTTGCAGATGATGATGACGATGTATTATTATCATCAGAACTACTGCATCCAGCCATTAAAAATCCTGCTGCTAAGATCATACATAATACTCTTTTTCTATTTTTTTTCATAGATGTGTTCTCCTTTCGCATTTGTATATGCGTGTTTATTTATTCAGAAATTAATTCATTGATATTTAATTTTTTTATTTTTCTTGATGTCAGATATGCAAACAGCATGAACAATTCTGAAACGATCATTCCAGGTAGGATGATAGATATCACATCCGGATGGGAAGCAAAGTTACTGATTCCATATAATTTCATTAAGCTGCCAATAAGTGTATCTGTAAACAGAAAACTCATGAATGTTCCAATCATGGAACCTATTCCTGCAATGATTCCATAACGAATCGCGAATGTGAAACGCAATTGTCCTGTCGTAAATCCTAATGCTTTATAAACTGATAGATTTCGTTTTTCTGATATGAATATCTTGTTTCCCGTAAGAATCGTAACAATCAATATAAATACTGCTGTCACTACATACATGAAAATTAGCAGCATCTGCATCGCAGTGATGATACTGAATAAGCCTGGCCATGTGTTTTCATGAAGATAGACATCTCCACCATAAGCTGCTTCCAACGCATCCATCAAACCCTGTTTTTGATTTGCATTCTCCAAAAAATAATGGTGACACCACATATCCGTAGTTATGTTACCAATTCGTTGAAAACCTTCCCTGCTCATTCCAATATTTCCGCCCATTTCATTTGCACACTGATAGATTCCCGCAATGCGATAATCTGCCGTTTGCCCATTATAGGAAACAGTGATTTGATCATCTACATGTAGGTTACGATCTGCCGCTATCATTTCTGTTATTACGATATCATTCGCATTTTGAATCGTAGTACCATTTTGTATATGGAAGCGTTGTGGCTCTGTGATCACATTTGCTGTATAGTCCACACCGTCAACGGCCACACCTGGCATTGCCAGAGCATAACTATCTATGGTTGATGTATAATTTTGAATCAAGTTTTCCATTTCATCTTGTTCATGTTGTCCAAGCAACTGTACACCAATATCAAGATCTGAGGGATTAAATGCATCCATCATGCCTTTTCCATCTGGACCAAGCCACGTATTCATTCTGCCAATCATTGAAATGATGAACACCAGCAACACAGTAGTGACTCCGACACTTAAATATCGCCGTTTTCCACTCAGCAACTGACGCATAGAAATGCTCAACATCAACCAACGCCCACGTAATCTATTTGTTTTCTTGCTAGTAGAGTTCCCATTTGTTTCTTCTTGTATCACCTTTACTGGCGGTATTTTATCAATTTTCCTTGTTTTAAAATGGATAAATCCATAGAAGACAAACAATATACCAAGAAGAATGAAGAACCACAAAAGTATGTGAGGTGTTGCTGGTGTCTGTATACCTGCAAAAGATATCATCATCTTACTAATTACTGGAATCATTGGAAGTGACAGTAATATTCCTACTGATAATCCAATAGCGATGACTAGGAGATATTGCATTTTCATATTCTGTCGAAGTACGCCTCCATTGTAACCAATCGTTTTCAATATAGCCATATTTTTTTGATCCTGCTCGATGACTGCACTGATACTATATCCTACAATAATCATTGATATGATAAGTAGGATCAATGCAAAGGAAAAAAACAATCCTGTAAATGCATTCTGCAATATGAGCATGAATCCTAATATTGCTTCTTTGCTGTGGACAAACTCCGTATACTCACTTAACTGTGTTTCACTATTTAAGTATTGATTGAACTGCATATTGTTTAATATACTTTGATCACTTTGCTTAACATGAATCATTTGCCCTGTTCTGGCAAGTGCATCCATATCCGCCTGATTGATTCTTTCAGCAGCCTCATCATAATCAATCTGACTAATCAAAAATCCTTTCATACCAATCATAGAACTGCCCATGAAAGGATCTTCATACATTCCTTTCACAGTAAATGTTTTTTCATTTCCTGCTCTTCCTATTGCAAAACTTATCTCATCACCAATGGAGATATCAAAGGTAGAACGTAAGGATGGGGATATATAAATTTCACCCGCTTGAATGCTTATAGATTCTTTTTGATATCCATTCATTGTTTCATTGAAGATACGATATGGAAACTCTTGTGGATTGTAGACAATCAACTGTCCTTCACTATCTGATTCTGTGTCATTGATGATGTAATCCGAATAAATCAGCTGTTGTACAGAAACAGATGCAACATCCTGCTGCTAATTGATTTCTTCTAATAATTTATCCTGATCAGGAATGCCTTGTGTCCATACCGTGATATCACCATACTGCAAACGATCCATCTCTGTTGTAACATAGGAATTGGTGTTCAGCCAAAGTGTTAAAACGCTGATCAGCGTAAGGGATACCATCCCCATGATAGCGAATATTCCTATCATCACTGCCTTATGACGTTTACTATTTGCCTTGATCAATATTCTATTTTTCATGCATACACCTCCGCTACCATTTTAAAGATGTAAGCCATTCATGTATCCTTGCTTCTCTTTCTTTCAAATCATCTTTTATCATAGAAGCAAGCTTCATTTCTGCTAAGATTTTTCCATCTTCCATATATAGGATTCTGGTTCCATATGCTGCGGCATGCATATCGTGTGTTACCATCAGAATACTTTGTCCTTGCTCATGCAGTTTCTGCAAAATGGATAATACTTCGTCACTATTTCTCCGATTCAATGCACCAGTTGGCTCATCCGCAAATAACATCTTTGGATCATTGATAATAGCACGAGCAATGGCTGCTCTTTGTGCTTCACCACCAGATACTTTCGATGGTAAGCGATCCATCGCATGTGCTACATCCATCTGTTTCAAAAGTTGTTTTACTTTCTCATCCGTTTCGTTTGTTGTTCTTTTTTTATTTAGATATCCAGCTACCGCAACATTCTCTAACAATGTTAAATTACTGACTAGATTGGTCTGCTGAAACACAAAACCAAATGCATCTGAGCGAAGTTTCGCTTTTTGCTTTTCGCGAAAGGTCGTAATATCATCGTCGTTATACAAGATTTTTCCTTCATCAATCGTATTCATACCACTTAAAGAATAAAGTAGTGTAGATTTTCCAGCACCCGATGCTCCCATAATAACCGTAAAATCACCATCATATAGCTCTATATTTACGTTATTTAAAACAGGAGTATCTGCTTCTTCGAATTTCTTTGTAATTCCGCTGCCTTCCAAAATCACAGGTTTCATATAGTTACTCCTTTTTTTTCTAAAATAATCAGTCGTTTTTTCCCAGTACGGTTATCTGGAAGTATCTCATCTACAAAAGATATAGCAAATTCTACATAGTCAAGCCGCTTTTCTTTTAACATGGATGTTATTGATGTCGTCATCTTTTTTTGTATCGTATCCTTATACTCTTCGTTAGACACTTCGATGTCCAATTCAAAAGAGTGTTCATCCTTTTGGATGAATTGATAATCCAGCATATGTTCCATACAAAATCCTTCGATTGCTAGTGGATGAAGAAATTCTCTGGTTCCCTGTTCATTTTGAAACCACATCAGATCTTCGTTTCTCCCTGCCAGATTTTTAATCTTCGAGAATGGATAATGATCATCACATTCATCAAATACGAGGCGATCTGATAATTCATAGCGAATCAATGGCTGTGCATAATTATATAAAGAGGTCAGATACATTTTGCCATTCTCCACTTCGATATAATTCATATCATCAAACAGATACATTCCTTCCTCTCCATGTAGTTCAACACCTAAAGCAAGGGATTCACTAGCACCATAGAAATTTACAATATCACAATGGAAGATTTGTTCCAGATAGGAGCGAAGATTTGCATTCAATGGTTCTCCACAGGATATGATTCTTTTGATTTGAACGCTTACTTTGCCTGTGGATACCTGTTCTGCAAGTATCTTGATAGCGGACGAATATCCTATTACGATATTTGGCTTAAATTTCTGAATCTGATTGATCCATTCATCCAGCGGTTGTTTAATATCCAAAGACAGCTGTAATGCACGTACACCTTCGATACCTGAACCAACTGCCATAGCACCACCATAACGTCCATCGCATGCTGCAATATAAACGATACGTGGTGTTTTCCATAATAACTTCAAAATATCCCACATACTCATATCCCATAATGCTCCGCGAATAATTCCTAGCAGCATATGATTCCATGCCTGTTCATCATAAATAAAATATCCTGGTTTTCCTGTACTTCCTGAGGAATGAACGACATGATAATTATTTTTAAACGTATCTTCCGTATCCTCAAGTTCATCAAAAACCTGCAACTCACTCTGTTTCACATCATCAACTGTAACTAGTTTATCGAAATGTTTGATAAGCTCTTTTTTATTGATAGAAGGAAACTCTGAAATAGGAGTGATATCAATGGTCTGTTTTGTAATACCTGCTTGCATAAATGCAGTCCTATAATAATCGGAGTGATCGTATGCATAATGAAGAATCTTAGATAACTTTTCCTTCTGTAGCTTTTCCATTTGTATTTTTGTTTTCTTTGTATTATTTTTAAGAGATCGAAGCTCCCATAGTAGTTTAAAATAATTCATATCTGATTCCTCCATCTTATTCGCTTATATGAAATACATAGCGCTGATTATAATTTTCTCTATGATAATAGTGAATTTCCTTTTGATTCAGGTTATAGACAATACTCCACTCTGTAGATTCAAATTCACCAAAGTTATCTTTACTCACGCTATCCAAAGCATCTTTTACTTGCTCCATATTCATTGTTTGATTTGTATCAAGGAGATCCATCAGAATATCGTAACGCTCATGTGATTGGGAAGTGCCGATTCCTTGTTTTTCTCCGGGTGATAAATAGAAGTTTGTTACCGCACGTGTTTCTATCACATTAATTTCATCATTGATATACTCCACAACTACACTTTTGCCTTTTGCATCTGCAATCGCAAAATGAATCATCATCCCCATAGAAGAGTGCATATCATACGCTCGTAATAAAGTTATCGCTTCGTCTACATCGGCAGCCTGATTTAGAATCAACCGTATTGCTGTTGTCGTTGTTAGATCTTGTGTACTTTTGTTTTGTTCGATTATATCAGAATCCTGAATCATATTAACTGAAATAGCCAGTCCTTTTTCATTCATCCCATCTAAGGGAGCATACATAGCAACTTGCGCAAGAAGATCATCCGGTAAGCGATTGATTGAAACAGAGGTACCACTCTGGATAAAATCAAGATTTACAGTAGAAATGGAAGCATATGCATCAATTGGGTGTGATTCCATAATCAGGGCTTCACTGTTTTCCCAATCAAAGTTTCTTCCAAACAGGATATCCTGATGCTCATTGATTGTCTGTATCGTACTGCAACCAAACAATCCTTGTATGATATCCAAATCAGAAACATCCACAACATGATCCATCAAATAATTCAAAACGCCATCATCTGAAGTTGCACCTCCAGCTTCTAAAAAACCTTGAAAGCCATAATCTCCATCATATCGAATAACAGAAAGTCCTTCTTCCAACTGGGTTAAGGAAGCAGTGGGCTTAACATCTGCCATAGTGCCTTGTCCTGTCGTCTGTTGTGTGCGTTTTATCATTGCCTCATCTCTTCCTTTCTGCGTTATAAACCATATATCAGCTATTACTATAAGAAAAATGAAGTTAATAATCAGGTATCTTTTTTTCATTTTATCAGCTCCTTTCCTTTGATACTTGTATTCTATCATTCAAGTTTCACTCATACAAATACTTATATCAAATATCTACCTATGTTTTACAAGCATAGCAAATCGTGTTATAATTTTGATAGATAGGAGGTTCGTACTATGGAATTAAGAGTGCTTCAATATTTTTTAGCTATCGCACGAGAACAGAGCATATCTGGAGCTGCTGAGTTTCTGCATGTATCACAACCAACATTATCCAGGCAAATCAGAGATATGGAAGATGAACTAGGAAAACAATTGTTTATTCGTGGCAATCGTAAAATCACATTGACAGAAGAGGGGATGATTCTTAGAAAACGTTCTGAAGAAATCATAGGGCTAGTAAAGAAAACAGAAGATGAGATTGCGTTGAGCGATGATATTAGTGAGGGAGATATTTATATCGGGGCAGGAGAAACACATGCGATCCATATCCTTACGGATAGCGCAATACAACTACAAACAAGTTATCCAAATATTCGTTTTCATATTGCTAGTGGTGATACAACTGATGTTTTGGAAGAACTGGACAGAGGACTCATTGACTTTGGCCTGTTATTGGGTTCTATTGATAAAACAAAATATGAGTATCTAGAACTTCCAATGAAAGATATCTATGGTATCCTTATGAGGAAGGATAGTGTACTAGCTGAAAAAGAAGTTATTACACCAGAGGATTTATGGGATAAGCCATTGATTTGTAATCGTAATTCAATCAATCATGAAGATGATATTTATAAATGGCTAAAAAGAGATCAATCAGAAATCAATATCATAGCCACTTATAATCTTTTGTATAATGCATCCATTATGGTGGAATCAGGTATTGGGTATGCAATTGCCTTAGATAATATCATCAATGTTACAGGTGACTCTAAACTTTGTTTTCGCCCACTATATCCAAGTTTGGATGCTCGCATGTCATTAGTTTGGAAAAAATACCAGATATTTTCCAAAGCTGCCGAAAAATATCTGATTCAAATGCAAAAGGATCTAAAAAAATGAAACAGAGATTATCCAATGTCATTAAGTTAGAGAGACAAAAAACAAAAGAAAGAAAAAGATTCTTCCTTTTTTAGGATGGTATATACGAAAATTAGGCATGACAAAAATACTTTCACAAGCATCTTTTTTAAAATAGCGTTATAATAAAGTTGCTTTTATGAAAAGCGATAGTTAAAGCACATAACAGATTGTGCACACACATTTCTACGAAACTTGCGATCGGGGCGAATCGGCAATACTTCATTTGAAATGGGGGTTTCAAGATCAGGCGGAATCCCGCCTTTTCTTTTACACCGTCGTATATAATTACGGCAATGATGAATCGTCTCGTGATATTGATCGCATATTTATATTCTGTTTTTCTGTCTTTGTTATTTATTTTTTCATTCTCGACATGCATGATCAGGATGAATGACATATTATATAAAATCATTCTTGCCCATATCTCCTGTTGAATATTCAGACGTTTTTTGGCGTGGATCGCAAATAAGTTCGCTGAATATTTCAGATGCCGGAAGGAGATTTCAATACCCCATTGTTGATGATATAATTCTTTAATATCAGCAGTGCAGAAACGTTCACGATCGAGATTCGTTGCAATAGATTCATATCCCTCACGATTTCCTAATTTGAACCGTACAACACGAAATCTCATTGTAAAGTAAGGATATAATTCATCCAAGAAATCAAATGTGGAAGTCGTAGAGAGAAGACGATATGATTCAGGATGCATCCTTATTTCTTTTGTATGCTTAGTTGTCAGTGAAATGCAGATATCTTCATCAAATTCTTCATCCGGGAAATTGAATTTTTTCAAAATACCCGTATGGGAATGAATATCTTTCGAGCGGATCAAAAAATATCTGTCAGAATTCATGATATAAGCCATATTATTCCAAGTAGCGTAGTTTCTGTCCGCAATAAAAATTGTTTTATTCTCGTGGAAACGGGAAGCCATAGTCCACATTGCTTCCATTTCATTTAAGCTGTAAATACCTTGAATAATCATATCTACATAGCGATGATTGAGAATATCATAACTCGCATTAATATGATAACTGGACAAGTGTTTTCCTTTAGAACCAGAAGTGTATAAAGTATCCATATCATTTTTATCGATAGGGATAAGACGATAGCCTTTATGTGTAAGGGATGAAGGAAAGCTTTTATTGATTTCATCAAAAAGAAAGTGAAAAGCATAGGGAGTGATTTTTGGACGGGCTTGGACGAAAGCAGAAGCAGTAGGGGTATGCTTACCATAATCAAAAAAATCAAGTAATTCTTCACGAATAGGTTTACCCGACATCGACAAAATGCATCTGATCGTATCTTTAAAAGAAAGTTTACGAGCTTTGCGTGAAAAGTCAGAACCCTCACGAGTAACAAAATGAAGTTCATTTTTAAGACGATCTGCATCCTTTAACATACCATCAAAAGTATGTAAGAGTTTACTGGAGAAATAAGACATGAGATGAATACCTCCGTTCTTTTCTGAAAGTGAAACATAAAGAAAGGAAAGCTTTTGTAAGGTTCATATAAGAACAGCTCCTATACATCCTTACAAAAGTGCGAAACGCTCGATTTTTATAGATTTGTCAAGTCATTGCATAAAAAAAGACACCTATATTTGATTTTTATAGATGCCGTTTTTAGATACCTTTTATTTTTTGTCTCTCTAACTTAATGACATTTCAGAGATTACCTGTTTCATTTTTATTTATACAAAACATAACAGAATATTATATTATCTTTTATAGTGTTTCTCCATTACTATAAATTACATTCTCATACCAGTAAGAAGACTGCTTTCTCTTTCTTTCTAACGTGCCGGTTCCATCATCATATTTATCTACATAAATAAGCCCGTAGCGTTTTGCCATTTCTCCCGTTGAAGCACTTACAAGATCAATACATCCCCATGGTGTATATCCAAGCAGATCAACACCATCTTTCACAGCTTCTTTCATCTGTTCAATATGAGAACGCATATAATCAATACGATAGCTATCGTTGATGCTGCCATCAGCTTCTATCTTATCATAAGCACCAAGACCATTTTCTACAACCATTAAAGGTATTTCATAACGTGCATAGATTTCATTCAATGTATAACGTAATCCCTTTGGATCAATCTGCCAACCCCAGTCACTTGCTTCCAGATAAGGATTCTTCAGTCCGCCTGTTAGATTTCCACCTTTGATTTCCGCATCAGAAGTTTCTGCGACACAATTACTCATATAATAGCTGAATGTGTAATAGTCAACACACCCATCCTTTAACGTTTGCTCATCTTCTGATATCTTCTTAATATGAATGTTATTTTCTTCAAAGAATCGATCTGCATAATATGGATATGCTCCACGTACCTGTACATCTGAACAGAACCAATTTGCCATCTGCATTTCTCTTTGCGTCTTCATCATATCATCAGGATTACAAGTCAATGGGTACATAGTAAGAAAACAAATCATATTTCCCATTTTAAAAGACGAATAACAATCGTGAGCCAGCTTTATAACCTTTGCACTTGCTACTAATTGATGATGCAATGCTTGATAACGTACTTCAGGATTGTCTGGGAAATCAAGAATTGCACCTGTAAATCCCTTCACAGTTCCTAAAGATAGTACATTCCCCATTGGCATGGTTCCCGCATTGATTTCATTAAAGGTAAGCCAGTATTTTACTTTGTTCTGATAACGTTCAAATAGCACTTCACAATAACGCTGAAAGAAATCGATGCATCTGCGATCTTCCCATCCATTGAACTCTTCTACAAGGGCGTATGGCATTTCATAATGTGAAATGGTGACAAGTGGTTCAATTCTATATTTATTCAGCTCATCAAAGACCTTGTCATAAAAAGCCAGACCTTCCTCTAATGGCTCTTCTTCCATCCCTGTTGGAAAAATTCTTGTCCATGCAATAGATAGACGATATGTTTTAAAACCCATTTCAGCCATCAATTTTATATCTTCCTTATAATGATGATAGAAATCAGAAGCCTCATGACTTGGATAAAAAGTACCTTCTTCTATTGTATTTGTGATTCTCTTTGGTACCTCATAGGACCCGTTGGTGCACATATCAGATACGGAAGGTCCTTTTCCATCCACATTCCATGCTCCTTCAAATTGATTGGCGGCTGTAGCACCACCCCATAAAAAATCTTTTCTAAACGTTTTATTCATCTTCTTTTCTCCTATCTAACTGTAATCAGTTTATCGCCTACATGAATGGATTCACCAGAAACATCTGGCAATACTTCATGATAACTATTAGAATTTGTAATCACGATTGGTGTCACTACTGAATAGCCAGCTTTTTGAATTTCTTCTATATCAAATTCGAGTAGTAAATCTCCATGAACGACATGATCTCCTGGATTTACCTTAGCATTGAATCCTTTTCCATTTAATTCAACGGTATTCATACCTACATGCATAAGAATCTCAAGACCATCTATCGTTTTGATTCCAATGGCATGACCAGTTGGAAATACCATAGCGATTGTTCCATCGATTGGTGCATATAGTTTCCCTTCTGTAGGAATGATTGCTGCGCCTTGTCCTAGACTTCCACCCCTGAACACTTCATCTTCCACTTCTTTTAAGGCGATAGCTTTGCCATGCATTGGCGAAACAATCGCTGCAGAAACAGCATCTTTCAATTGAGTGGTAAGCTTCTTAACTTCTTTTTCTTTATATGTCAGATAAACCGCTGCAAAACCACCAACCAAAGCTAAGATAGATGCACCAATTGCCCAGATCATGCCTGTAATATTTTGTGTCTGTGTATTCATAAAGGCTGTATAACCAAACACGCCCATTCCTGGTACGATATAATATTTTGCGCCTGAGGCCGCAATGATAGCTCCTGTGATTGCTGATACGATACAGGTAATGATAAATGGTTTCTTCTTAGGTAGTGTAATACCATAGATGGCTGGTTCAGTCACACCTGCTAAACCAGATACAATTGCCGGAATACATAATGACTTTGTTTTCTTATTCCTGCTTCTTAAATAGATTGCAATAACTGCCCCTGTCTGTGCAAAGGATGCACCAAACATTCCGATCATAATCGTGTCGAACCCTAATGTCTGTATGTTATTGATCATCAATGGTGTGATTGCCCAATGTAGACCAAACATAACCAATACCTGCCATAATCCACCTACTATAAATCCCATTAAGATTGGGCTGAACTCATAGATTGCTGTAAATACCATACCTAGCCCATCAGAAATTGTGGATGCCACTGGACCAATGATCCAGAATGTCATACATACTGTCACAAGGCAAGTGATAAAAGGAATCGTAAACAATTTTTGATCGTATCTGGAATAAAGCGTTTATAACGTTTTTCAAACCACGCTGCGAATGCAATCGCACAAATAATTGGAATCACACTACTGGTATAATCGCCAGCAGCCGGCATAGTTACTGGAATACCGAAGATATTTGATATATCCAATTGTCCACCACTCAATAGATTAGGATATACCATTGTGGCACCGATAACCAGACCCTCCAATTCCGAAATACCAAAACGCTTTGCCGCTGTATACCCTAAGATAATTGGCAAGAAATAAAATAGTGAATCTGATAAAGAGTAAAGAAAGTTATATGTTCCACTTGTAGTAGATAAAACTCCAAATGCCACAAACATTGCCAACAAACCTTTTAAGATACCACAGGCACTTAACACACCTAGTATAGGAGTGAAGACACTGGTTACAATACCTACAAAAACGTCCAAAGGCTTTTGTTTTCCTTTACCGTTCTCTTCATTATGTGACATTCCATCATCTACAATATCCTCTAAATGGCCACGCTTTACAACCGCTTCATATACATCTGGAACGTGATTACCAATCACTACCATATATTGCTCACTATTCTGAATCACTGTAACGATACCTTCTGTTTCTTTTAATACATCTGTATTAGCTTTCTTTTCATCTTTTAACTGAAAACGAAGTCGCGTAACACAATGAGTTAATGCTTTTACATTTTCTGTACCACCCACGTTCTGCATAATAATTCTAGCTAATCCGTCGTACTTACTTGCCATGAAATAATTCCTCCTCTCTATTATAAATCTCATGAACAAAATTACACTTTCACACTTGTTCTCTTTGAAACCATCTACCTTCTTCCCTTTTTTGTATCATCGTGAGGCTTCACAAACTCTTTAAAGAAATCATGATAGCTTTTCTTTACAACTTTATTGTAAGCGTAACCGTGTACAACATCAAATACTCATATCAAATACATTCATATAACTATTAAGCATATCAATAGCATGAATAACAAAGATAAAAAAACTGCCTAATCAAAGTTAGACAGCATTTTATAAAATAATCATTCAATTAAACGAAACTGAATTTGAATACTTCCATTTCCTAATGCTTCTGAAAGTCCTTGTGGGTTATTAATGTGTCCCAATGAAGTATAAGAAAAGGAAGTTGGGAAATCCTTATAGAATAACACAAGACAATCATTACCGAAGAGCTTCAAATCGCCAGTATAAATCTGAGATACACTTTGTGCTGAGGATGATAGACCCTCTGAAAAATAATAATATTTTTCATTACCATGTAATTCATCCATTTGCAAAGACATAGGAAAACGTCTTAACAGTTCCCTTACTGTATCATTATCATAAAGTGAAGCTGTAAAAGTCTTTGAACCTATAGCGATTTGGATATGATGCATACCATCACTCTGTTCTATTGAAAAAGTCTCATCTTTTTTTACTGTTGGTTGTGTGTCTTCATTTTGCTTAGCCGTATCATCATCCTGTTTTGTGTTTTCTGAATATTTTGTGATTTCAATTAAACCACTCAATTGGCTAATTTGATCAATGCCAGAGATTGCTTCTCCGAGTGCATATAGACCACTAGCTCCACCGCAATCATCATAATACATAACAACATCTCCCCATGGTTCATAATAGGCGAGTGTACCAATTGGACCTTTTGCCATCGGTGTCTTGCTGGTATCAAGTTTTTTATCAGGATAAAATATTTTTTCATCATCACTATTATCTTCCACATCGATCGTCATTGGAAGCTGATCGTATAAGGAGCTAGCTGCAGTAGAATCATTTAATTGAAAAATAACGGTTTCATCATTTTCTCCTTGTATCTGAATTTGCATATCACTTTCTTCTTTCTTGGTTTCCATAGTATTGGTACTACTCTTTTCATCTGCTTGTTGACGATTACTCTCACACCCTGTTGTGATCGTTAGTAGAAAGCACACCACTAACATTATTGATAAGAATTTTTTCATGCACTGTCCTCCACACATTTTTATTGCTCTAGAAATTCTTTAACCAGTTGCCCTTCTGTTGACGATATAGTAGAAGCAATCCACGTATACATAGTTCACTGGACATAGCAAACCATACACCATGTAATCCCCATCCTTTTACAAGTATAAGGGATAGTGTCAAACGATCTCACCATATGCTGACCAAGTTCATGATACTTGGTATGAAGGTATCTCCTGCACCCCTAAGAGCTCCTGATGCTACGATTGATACAGCATAAAGTGGTTCGGCAAATGACTCTATCCTTAACACTTCCGTTACTAGTTTCTGTACTCGTAGATCATAGGTTAACATCTGAAAAAGAAAAGGACAATCAACGTACATCAATAAACCGATACCTGTCATAAGTAGCGCTCCAAACAATATAGCAATATTAGAATAGCTTTTTGCAAGTTCTTTTTCATTTGCTCCTATACTTTGAAGTCGTAGCTGCTGTTGCTATACCATATCCAGGCATATAACACAGGCTTTCTGTTGTAACCGCAAAAGAATTCGCTGCAATAGCGATGGTACCTAATGGAGCAATGATACGTGTTACGCAAATCATGGCGCCACAAACAGCAGTATGCTCTAAAGCCATAGGAAAAGCTATGTAAATGGCATTTTTTACGATAGATCTATCTATAGAAAATTTCCCAGAGATATTGATTTTTAGAACTTTAGAATGAACAGACAAACCAAAACATCCAACTGCCAATAATGATCTGTGATAAAGCTGTTCCAATAGCCACCCCTAGTACACCATAGAATCGTATTAGAATTAGATTAAATAACAATCCAAGACACACATGATAGCATTTAGTATACTAGGAACTTTCATGTTACCACTGCATTGTAACATGGAACTTGATAATACATTTAATTGTTGAGCAGGTAAGGCTACATAAACTAAAAAATAAAGGAATGCATTTTTATAAATATCATTCGATGCTCCCAACCATCTAGGTAGGGAAATACTAACGCTGATTCCAAATATCGTTAGAAAAATAGAAAAGCTTATGGTTATCAATAATCCGGTATTAAAATCAAACGTGCTTTTTTGTTGTCACCTGCACCTATCTGTTGTGCTCCTTGTACAGAAAAGCCAGATGCCGCCGCAATACATAGTCCACCCAATAGTCATGTACTGGTGGATACGATACCAATCGAAGCGGAAGCATCAGCACCCAATCCGCCTACCATTGCAGTATCAATATACTACATAATGATGGAAGTAAGCTGTGCTGGAATGGCTGGAATGCTCAATTTCCAAACAGCTTTTAGCTTACCTTTGAGAGTGATTTTTCTCTTACTCTGAAATAATGTTGTCATATGTTTCCTAATTTCTTTATTCATAAACATTACATCCATTATAGATGTACTTACATGCTTTCTTTGAATATTCTCAAAATTTCATCATGAGAAAGAACCTTATATCCACCTTCCATAATGATTGTACTATCTGCAAGTCCATTCAACATATTCTCATTAACGCCTAGTTCTTTGATATTCATAACCAATCCAAGTTCTTTCATCCATGTTTCCATTGCAGAAAGTCCTTCTTCAGCGATTTGTTCCTGTGTTTTACCATCTGGTGTAATATTCCATACATTTATTGCGAAACGCACAAACTTTTCTAGACCGTATGGACAGATATGACGGTAGTAAGCCATAGAAACAGCGGATAGTGTCATGCCATGAGTCGCATCGGTGTATGCCCCAACAGCTTGTCCCAACATATGAACCATCCAATCTGTTGTTTTTCCTTTTGCAATTAACGTATTTAAAGCCCAAGTTGCTGTCCACATGATATTGCTGCGAGCTTCATAATTCTTAGAATCTTTCAATGCAATATATGAAGAGTGAACAACAGAACGCATCAGTCCTTCACTGATATAATCACTTGCGCTGTCGTCTTCTCCAGAGAAATATTGTTCACAGATATGATTGAATATATCATAAATACCGGAAATCATCTGGTATTTGGGCAAAGTATACGTATATGTCGGATCTAAAATTGAAAACTTAGGAAATACATTTTCACCAAACACATGACCAATTTTTAATTTCTGCTCATGATTTGTAATAACTGCACCACCATTCATTTCTGATCCAGTACCTACCATAGTAAGCACACAGCCTACAGGGATGATATCACAATCAACATCTTCCATATTTAAATAATATTTCTTCCATGGATCTTCATCACAATTAGCGGATACCGATACTGCTTTCGCATAATCACAGACAGACCCGCCTCCAACTGCTAGAATGAAATCAATCTTATTTTCTTTTGCAACATTACAGCCTTCATAAAGTTTCTCAATTGTAGGATTTGGCATTACTCCAGCATCTTCAAACACTTCTTTTTCTTGAGTTGTCAATATTTTTATGATTTCATCATAAATTCCGTTCTTTTTGATAGAGCCACCACCATAAATAAGCATAACCCTTTTACCATATTTGGGTAATTCTTCCTTTAATCTTGCAAGGGATCCTTCTCCAAAGTATAGCTTGGTTGGATTTACATAACTAAAATTTCCTAACATTCTGTTACCTCCTCTTTTATATTTATAATTGACTTTCCAAAGTCTCTCATTTTATTTAGTATTTCTTCTGACTTATTCTGTTTATCAAATGCTGTAAAAATACCCATATCTTCTAGTTTTAGATATTCTAAAAATGACTTTTGATATTCATAGATTGCGCCATCGTATACCTCATCACTGCCTGAACTTAAAATTAATGCCGCTTTTCTTAGGTTTTGCGGTTTATCTAAAGCATAGATACGATTGATCGCACATTGAAGTTGTCCCGTAAAACTGTGATAGTATACAGGAGATGCCAAAATTATCATTTCAGCTTCTTTCAAAAGAGGGTAGATTTCTTGCATATCATCTTTTTGAATACAGTTTCCTTTGCCTGCCTTATGACAATATTCACAGGCTAGACAGCCGGCTATGTTTTTTTGACAGACATTAACTACGTCAATTTTATGTCCATTTTCTTTTGCACCTGCAACAAATGCTGTAACCATTGCATTTGTATTTCCATTAGGATGAGGGCTACCATTGAATATAATGATATTCATATTCCACCTTTATAGAGACCTTTCAAAAAAATCTGTTATCTTATCGAAAGGTATTTTATCAACTCTATCATACAGATCTATGTGATCAGCATCTTCCACAACATAAAATTCTTTAGGTTCTACAGCCTTTTCATAAGCAAATTTGCTATAGTATTTAGAATGTGCTTGATCTCCTACGATAAATAAAACTGGTCTTGGCGATATCTCATCTATAAAATTCAACAACCTTGTATTCAAAAATGGCATAGAACTCGTGGTAGTGAATCCACCTCTAGCATGAGGATGATGTCCACGTTCCATTCCGTAAAATTTAAACCAGATTTCATCTGTAGCATCCAATCCTTCTGGAATCGATTGTGCTGGTTCTAATGGAAAACCTGGTATATATTCAGGATATCCATTTTCTGCGTCAGTCCATCTCTGCTGAGAAAGTTTATCTTTCAGAGTATACAAATCTTCTTTACTCATCAGGTCTTTTCCACGTGTAGAAAAGCTAATATCATACATACTGTTGGTTGCGACAGCTTTGATTCTAGTATCCACCTGTGCTGCTGATAAAGCAAATCCACCTGAACCACAAATACCAATGACACCTATTTTATTTCTATCCACATTCTTCAGTAAACCTAGATAATCAACGGCAGCACTAAAATTTTCAGTAAAAATCTCAGGTGATGATACATGTCTTGGTTCGCCATTTGAATCTCCCATGAACGTTTGATCAAAGGTCAATACAATAAATCCTCTCTGTGCTAATTCATTCGCATAAACACCAGGGCCTTGTTCCTTTACACCTCCATAGGGCGCGCCTACAATCAACGCAGGGTACTTCTTTGATTGATTCATATCTTTTTGTGTATATAATTCTCCAGATACAACGAATCCATATCTGTTTTTATAGGTAACACTTTCCCTTTGTACTGTTTCAGCCAATTTAAAAATATAATTATCTTTCATGTTTTCTACCTTCTTTCTTTATCTACTAATAACATACTACTTTGCAAGCATTATATCAAATACTTATTATGAATTGTTTGATATGCTTAAAAGTTATATCAAACTTTATTTAACAAATTTTCGATAAATCCCTCATTTTATATAGCTTAATAAACTAAAAAATTAGAGACGAATCCAATGTCATTAAGTTAAAGAAATATAGATGAGAGACATTTATACAAAAAGTGGTTCTTTCTAAACTTTGGATATACCCAAAGTTTAGAAAGAACCCAATATCTGGATGAGTGCTTTTTCGATTTTTAAGTCTGCTTACTCGTTACAGCCCCAATTCATTCAGTTTTATGGGAAAAAGATGAAGAGCACCGGTAGAAAGTTTCTAAGCCGGCCTCCTCATCTTATTTTCCTGCAGCAGTATTGTTTATTTCATAGCTGCTACTTTCTAATTCAGCTTTATAATCGAATTTGCCATATCCTTCATTAGAATCGCATTCATCAAATGATCCTGTGCATGTAACATAATGAGTGCCAAGGTGGAATTTTATATATAGTTGAATAGTCTTTGAAAACGGTTTCTTTATATGAACCTCTTTTTAGTGCATCTTTTTGTATCATCTCTTTACGATTTCCTCTGTTTAATTTCAATTTTCCTCTTGACATATTACCAGAAGGATTTACAGCTTCTAATTTACTTTCTCTTCTTTGTGCCAGAATATATTGCAATACCTGCACATAAAATTGCTATTCCAATCAAAATCCATAATATTGTGTTCATCTGATACCCCTTTGTTTAGTAACGTAATATGAAATATATGACATAAACCGTATAACTAATAACCATAGCTAAAGCACTTCCAAATGTTACTCCAGATTTTACTGTCTTTTCGACAATCGTTGTTTTATTTACTTCCATTTTGTCACCTCCATAGTCGAGTAGACAAGCGATTCACACCGCAAGCCCCTCACAGATCCGTACGTGCGCCTTTCACGCATACGGCTCCTCATAATAACTTTCACTTCTAGAATAACTTAACATATATCTTTGGTTTGGCTAGTGGATACACTTTCAGCATATCTGCAAATCCATCCCATGTGTAGCTTTTCATTTGACTTCGTCTGTTGAGTGCCTTGCATAGATACCGTTGTGTAAAGTGTAGAAAAGAACCAAGCTTCTTGATATTGAATGAAATACCATAGTATCTATAATGCCCTATTAATTTCTTATTCAGCTTCGCTATTAGCTCTTTTACAGGTAAGTCGTTATTGGCATATAACCATTCTTTCATGGCTTTTAATTTTTGTGTATACTTTTTCCTACTGGTTTTCAGTTTTACACAGAAATTTCCATTCTTTTTACCCTTTCCACAGTAGAAGGTGAATCCCAGATAATCAAATGTCTCTGGTTTCCTATCTCCTCTTCGTTTACAGTTACTTTCTGCAAATCTTCCAAACTCAATGAGACGACTTTTGCTTTCCTCGAGTTCAAGATTGAATTTTCGTAGTCTTTCTTTCAACAATGCATAGTATTTCTCCGCATCTGCTTTGTATTGAAATCCCGCAATAAAATCATCAGCATACATTGTTAGAAAACTCTTTCCACTTGTCTCTTTTAGTACCACAAATTTGAACCACAGTGCTAGTACATTGTGCATATAGATATTCGCTAATACCGGACTAATGATATTTCCCTGTGCTGAACCTTCCTCACTATCCTCAAAGACTCCTTCAGTTATTACACCAGCTTTTAAATACTTCTTTATCAGCCATAATAAATTCGTGTCTTTGATATATAGATTGAGAAATTTCATAAGCCATTCATGGCTCATATGGTCAAAGAAACCTTTGATATCAGCGTCTACTACATAGTTAATCCAACCATTTTGTATTCTGTAATGGACTTTCTTTACAGCATCATGACATCCTCTGTTTCTCCTAAATCCATACATACAGTTTAGAAATCTCGGCTCATATATCGCTTCTAATATCTTCTTTACTGCAAGCTGAACTATCTTATCCTCATAGGATGCAATTCCTAGCGGTCTCATCTTGCCATTTCCTTTGGGTATATACACCCTTAAAGATGGTAATGGCTTGTAGGCCTTTTTCTTTAATCGTTCTACAAGATTTGTTATGTTTTCTTCCAGATGTTCCGCATACTCTGCTTTGCTCACTTTATCAACGCCCATTGCTTTATTACCATCTAATTCCTTATGACACTGCAAAAGCATTTCCGCATTTATCAAGTGATACAGAGATGTAAACTCTGGCTTCGGCGTTGTTGCCGATATTTCCGCTATTCTCTCTAATTTCGTTCCCATCATTTCCTCCGTTCCTGAGCACGGTTGATGTGTCCTCAGAGAGATTGTTACCATGTAGCTCCCTTCCCTCCACTGGCATTACCCAGTTTCATCAGTACTATGAAGCTATCCGACTGCCTGCTTCCCATTCAACTTTCTCCATCTTCTAGTTGAAAGTTGTACTTGTTTCCAAGAGACAGCAGGCTCTCCCCAGTTGACAATAACCCACAATGTCAAGCATGATTGGCTCTTTGACCCCGCAGTGCCACACAATTCTTACCTTATCGACCTATGTGATATTGCTTTCCACAAGAATTAACGTGTCAGCCCTCTGAATTTCAACATTTCGAGGCTCAATCGCATTGCAACCCTACTTGCTCGCTGTCTACGCTTCGCAATAATCATTACTGATTACCACGCAAGACTCGCTACTGCTGGTTGGTTAGACCTTAAACAGACAGGATTTCCACCTGTTTGGTTCATTGCCCTTTGCTGGGCGCACAATTCTAATTTGTCTTTCGCTTACTGCTTCGTGTATTTGTTTAATTGTGTGTCAATATCTCGACCACCATACATTACACGAATTATGGTAACGACAGCATTCCCTGCATCTGGAATGTAAAACACACAGTAATTATCTACAGGAATGATGCGCAGGCCTCGGCTGTGCCACGGCTCCTTTTCGTATCCAAGAAAACGCTCCGGCATCTGGTTAAGTCCCATGATGCTCTCCTCCAGTCGGTTAAGTTGACCTGCCGCATTTTCTGGGGACTGAAGTTCAAAAGCAATATCTTATAAATATTTCTAAGATCTCTATCCGCCTGTTCTGAAATCTCAATTTCAAAGATCATAAATTATAATCCTTGCGGATATCTTCAAATATCTTACTTGCTGACTTTGTACGGCCAGTTTTCATGTCCACATAACCTTTCTCTAATTCTTCATTTATCTGTTCTTCTGATAAAATGCTCATATCTAATGGTCTTGCAGAGGGGATTTTGACCTCAAACGGTAATCCTCTGTGAAGTATAATTTGTTTATAAAACATGTTAATTGCATTTGATGCAGGAATGCCAAGAGCAGAAAGTATTCCCTCTGCCTGCTCCTTTACCTCCGGTTCAATTCTGGCATAGTGATTTTCTGATTTTGCTGCCATAGTTATCGCTCCTTTCAAAAACGTATTTCTTCTGTTATAGAATACTCACTTGTAAGCACAATAGCAATACATTTTAAAGTTTTGCAGTCATTCATTAAAATCTGTCGAAGAATCACCTTTTTATACTCCATTATAATATCATCTGGAATAAATCATAAGTCACTGGATATGTTTTCACAGTTAAATCTGCAGCATTTCCTCACTTCTGTATTTTTCGTGAACATCTTCACCCTCCTTTCAGGCTCAACACCTAAAAATTCATGAAAATATGACAGCCGTGCTTTTACGATTTTTTTAATCATCTCTTTTTGAAGCAAAAAAGAGTGAAATACCCTTTATTTATCGGGTTATTTCACTCTTGACAGTCGAACTACTGTCTCGACGGTTGTACCTCCACAAAAATGCCACTTCTAAATTTTTTCTGAAACTTCATATCCCAGTTTAGTGAGTTGAAATATCTCATTTCTATTACCAACCGCCATTATCAACTGATTGTTTCGAAGTTCCTCCACAGCTGCTTTCCATATTGGCAACAGACTTACCAATCTTATCAATATTCATTATCTTATTATTTGTTTGTATGTCTGTTCCTTCAAGCGAATCAATTACTAATATTTGACTGGCAGCATCTTTTGATGCCTCAATTAAAAGCTGCTTTGCTTCCTCTGATAATATTGGTATTCTCACTTCTTCTTTTTCTGCATTAAACATCACATCTATTTCTTCTTCAGAAATAGGTTCCCATTTCATTTGTGTTTGTTCAACTTTTTCCAAAATAGAATTTTGTATTTCTTTTAATTGATTTTGCAAATCTTGAATTCCACTAGAATCTTTCGCTGTCGCAATTGCCTGCTCTGCCTGATCAGCCCTTACCCATCCAGACATAGGTACATCATTTATAATTTCAGGTATTGCCATAGCAATCTTGTACTTTAATTCTACTTCATTAAAATAGAAATCTACTAACCTTCCCGCATCTTTAACGGTACTATGAAAATTCCTTACTCTTTCTCTTTCTTCATCTGTTGCTCCCATTTTAATCACAGGAAGCAAATCAATATTTTGATGTAAAAATGCTAATGTAGGCATTTTCTTAGCGACAGCATACCTATATTCTTTTTCTGTATAACTTATATTTTCCTCAGGATCAATAGAACCATATTTCACTGCTACAATCAAAAGATAATAATCGCTCATATCAATCATCTTTTTAATGTATTCCCATTGACTCAATGAACTTGCTGGAAGTTGCTCCATTCCTACTGAAATACAATTCATATCAAGCAAGCAACTTATTGCTGTTTGTCTCTCTGTCTTCAAATCTTCATATGTAGAACTTATGATTACTTGATATTTTCTTTCCTTTGAGTTTTCCGCTTACATTATTACTCTATCATTCCGTTTTCCAATGTGGGTAAATTATTTAGGCTTACCTTTTCCAATGTCTGTAACTGCTGTACTGCCAACAGTCGGAGTAATTCCATCCGCTCTTTTTGATTCTTTCCCTGATTAATCAGAACAGCGTTATAACTTTCCAAATTTGCCAGTACTAACAACTGATTTAATGCTGCCGCATCTCTCATGTTTCCTTTTGCTGTTGGATTTTCATCTTTCCACTGCTTTGCTGTCTTGCCAAATAAAACAACATTTAACATATCTGCTTCATTAGCATAGGTATACACTACCTGTGCGGGTGTTAATTCCGGTGGAATCAAATTATCCTTAATTGCATCTGTATGTATCCTGTAATTCAGTTTGGAAATTACTCTGTTTAAATTCCAATTCAAAGATAATCGGCTATTCTCATCCGTCTTTAATCTCCTGTAGTCTTTCATAATGTATAACTAAAATTCAGGAGAAATCCAAGTTGCAAAAGACATGGCAATATCACTATGAGCATATGTTCCTCCATAACGTCCCGCTTTTGAAACAATACCGATAGCATCTGTAGCTTCTATCCACTTTTTGGGTGACATTGTAAATGCGTTTGCTCCTGCCTGTTTTCTAAACCCCTCGAATTCGAGGGGTTTAAAATCTGGATTATGCAGTCTTTCCCATAATCCCAAAAATTCTATTACATCTCGATTTCTCATCCAATTTTGTATAACCGCTGTTGGATCATCACTTTTATATCGAGCTATGTCCGTTAATGAAATAAACTCACTTTCAAAATTTGTTGTATAAATACCAATATCAATGCCTTTCGCATGAAGCGTTTCCTTAACTATTCTTCCCATTGTCCCTCTTATAATCATATCATTCGCTTTCTAAATACTCTGTCTATTTCTTTCTTAACTAATATCTTCTACTGAACAGTCATTCATTTTCATCTTTCAACATCTCCCGATATGCAACAATATAAGACTTAATGCAACTCGGATAAGTATAGAAATACCTTCTGCACACCTTTTTATATAACTCCAACATTTTTTCATCACAGGCAAAGTCCAACAAATAATCAAGCAAATAGGATAATTCCTTTTCCGATACTTTTCGCCTACATACATCATCAACTAATGGAAGATAGATATCATAAGCTTTCTTATGGAGTTGCTTTATTTGTTCTGCTATTTGAAATATACTTTCTTCCATCACATCACCTCAAAATATTTAAGTGCAGCTTTTATAGCCTCTACTTTCTCTTTCGGCGGATGCTTTCTTGGTTGCTTCAACTCTTCTACTGCATTTGGAGCATCATACATTGTCAATCCCAAAGACCTTTTTACCTCTGCGATATACGCAGTATGTACCCTAAACCCATATTTCTTTTCGACATATTCCTGTATCATTTTATATGTGATTTTCGGTTTCGGTTGGTATTTCTTTGCCCTCTCTGCAATTGCATCCAAAGGCATCTTCCCATTACCTTATCCAAATTCCACTTTTACATCTATATGGCTATCAGGTGATTTGTGGGACAAGAGTACTATCGTCTCAACGTGACTCGGATAATCGTAACTGCTGTAAGAAAGATACATTTATCCCTTGTTGCTCAGTTTATTTTTTTGAATATTGCTTTTCATACAACTTTTTAAAATCACTTTTTTTCATGAACAGTTAAAGCATGGAAAATAGCAATTTTAATCAAAAATCAGATGAATTAACATTTAGTAGCAGTCACACCCCATTTTTGAGGATCTCAAATTTTGCCTATCAAAAAGAGGGAAATCTCCTTTTTGTATCGGATTATTTGCACTTTTATTTCCTTTGTAGCAGACACACGCATTCAAAACCGCTCGAGTGTTCATAACTGATATATACTGGGTGCAGTTATCCCTTATAGAAAAATGGCATTTTCAAATTACTAGTTGCTATACTTATCTATAGCAGCTTTATAAACATTATTTACTTCATCAATAATTTCATCTTTTCTTGAAATGAATTCAGAAAATTTATTCTCAATATTTTTGTACATAACATTATGAGCTTGATGATTAATTTTATCGGTTTCATATGCATCATATTCGAAGTCTTCATCAAATGCCTTATTTATCAAATACAATAAATCTTCTTTAGTTATTTGATCTAATTCAATATAGTTATTCTCATTATTCATAAAATATACTTTGTTATTTTCTACCTTGAAGTATTTCATATGTTCTTTTCCTTTCTTCAAATGTGTCAATTCCACCTTCCAAGCAATCCATTAAAACCATAAAGTTTTTAATTTCCTCACCTTCAACAGTTTTTAATGTACTTGAAGACGGATGTCCTCCATAAACTTTATACAATGGTTCAGAATCAATAATTTCCCTTTTTGTATAAATAATATAATTTGGTTTAATTGATTCTCCAACAGTATTATTATGAGTCACAACAAAAACAGGTATATCGCTTGCAACTTCTTTAATTAAACTATTAACACTACTATTTAAGAATAAATTATCAAAGGATGACTCTGGCTCATCAATTAATAACATATCGTATTTTTTTGCATCTGTTAATTCGTTTAGTAAGTTAAATTCCGATCTCTCTCCTCCTGAAACGTCTGCACCGTAACGATTTAAAATTTTATAGCTTAATTTAATAAACAACTTATAAAATTCCGTTTCTGGAACCGATTGAATTTCTTTTAATTTACAAAGATATCCATATGGATTTGAAAAATGTTCATAAGCGTCAGCAAACGATACTCTCTTACCATATTCTGCGCCTACTGCTTTAGCATTTTCTAATACTTCGGTAGCTGCAATAATTTTAAAATCATATAAATCGCTACTTGCAATCACTTTAGGAGTTTTAATTAAGGTAACAATCTCATTAAATTTTTTAATTTTTTGATCATCTATGTATAATTCTTTAAATTGACAATCTAGCGGTGCTGTAACACCTGTCTTAATACTTAAGGAGTCTTTTGTTAATCTAACTATTTGATTAACAATCTCCTTCTTTTTATTTTCTAATGTATATTCTTTATATTTATCAATTAAAGCAAACAAGAGATTTCTTAGATTTTCTAATGACAAATGTGTATCTATTATTGACCTATATTCAATATTAGTCATTAATAATTCTGTTGCCTCGATTAATTTCTGCAATGACTCCAACTCTTTTATAGAATACTCTGTTTCTGTAAATAATTTTGTTTTTGAAAAAATATCTCTTTTTTCAAAATCAGCAGCGTATTTCTTTAACGAAGTAATGTATTTCTCAACTGTTTGAGTTTCTTCATTTCTATCTATCTTATTAACATCATCAACAACAACTTTAAATTCAGCCAAATAATCTTCAAATAATTTTGCCTTTTTTGTTTTTATTCTTTTTTTGAATGCTTCATCTTCCTTTTTTTCATCTTTTTCAATCAATGAAAACTGACGAATATATTTTACGTTCTTAAATGCTTTAGAAATGCTATTTAAAGTTACTGTTTTCCCAGAAGATCTTTCTCCTAGAATAACATTTAATCCAGTTGATGCACTAAATCCATTTTCTAAAATCTGAAATAATTCATTTCCATCTTGTAAACTCAAAGAAACTTTACTTTTATCGGAAAAACAAATCTTTAAATCACTCATTTTTAATTCTTCAGTATCAATATACATTTGTCTAAAAGAAAACTCTTCTATGCTATCTGATATTCTTTCATCACTAAATAAAACAGGAACTAATTTCTCAGTATCTTTAATACATTGATGAAATTTTTTCTCGGACTGAACTTCCCCACAAAATATATGTGGTTTTAATAACTCAATAAATTGTGGCTTTAATTCTGGTGATTTAATATAATGTGGAATAACTAAATATTTATCCAGAGAAGTAAATATCCTTGTAAATTGATCAATAGTTAGGGTATCTTTAGGTGTTTTTATTAATTTCTCAACTGCTGAACATTTACTTATGAAATCTGCAATATCCTCATTCTCAGATATAAGTAGAATATGCCCATTTTCTAAATCTACCTCAATACCTGGAAATACAACTATATCTAATTCTTGTTTAATAAGTTTATATTGTTCATAATCAAACAAATTATGATTAGTAATTGCAATACAATCTAATTTTCTAACACTTACATACTCTTTTAATTTCTCTAAAGAAAAATCAAACTCATAATCACTTATACTTTGTTTAGTATGAATATGTAAATCTATCTTTTTCAAAAATAACAACCTCTCTTTCGCTAATTGTACTAATTTTATCTATATTATATCATTAAATAATTTGATTTTATTCATTGCTTCTAAAATATTTAAAATTTTCATAACTGAAAAAAGAATTTGATTATTTTGCATAATTAAGTTCTTTTTTTAATTGAGAAATCTATTCTTTATCGTACTGATGCACTTCCGACTTCTTTATGTACGATTGCTCCAAACTTGAAGTGAATATCAATCGATGCATCATCGAATACAATAATTTGTTCTACCATTTTTCTAATTAAGACATTATCAAATTGTTTTAAATTCATAATACTTTCATCTATATAATCCTTAATATTTTGTATGCGATCATCAGTTTTCTGATCATCTAACATTCTTTGCCGCATCCCTTGTAGTTCTCGTAATTGATTTGCATACTCAATTAGTTTTATATCTATATTCGAATCTTCTTCTAATCCATTCATTCCTTCTGTTATCAATTCGTTCATCTTCAACTTTACTTCTTTTATTTGAGTATCCAATACACTCTTATCAATTTCTTCTCCTGTTCCTATCACCGATTTAATATTATTCAACACAATCTTATTTATACTTTTTTCACTATTTTCCTTTTTTAGTTCATTCATTGCTAGCAATACATTTCTTTCAATATCCGTTTCTCGAAGTGTCGGAGAATTACAGTGCATCCCTTTTGTTATCGCTGATTTACATCGGTAAACAATTACTTTTTGTTCTCCTAATTTCCATGAAATTCTTCTGAATGTATTGTTACATTCTGCGCATCTTAATAATTCAGATAAAACATATTTTCCATGTCTTACTTTTGACGAATGCTCACCATCAATACTGGTCGATATACAATGGCTCTTTTTGCCATTTCTTCTTGAATCTTCATAAAAATATTTAATGGGAGTATTGCAGGCACTGATCCAATAGATTTATATTTCGGTTTCTCCCCTTTATTTTTTGCTCTCTGTTTGGTTAGAAAATCTGTTGTATATGACTTTCCCTGAATTGCATACCCTGCATACTTTCATTTCTTAAAATACTTCCTACTGTGCTAGCACTCCACCGATTTTTTCCTGTAACTGTTTTGATTCCACGCTTATCTAATTCTCTAGCAATTTCTTCCCAACTCATTCCTGATAAATATAACATAGCAATCAACCGTACAATCTTCGCTTGTTCTTCATTAATAACCAAATCTCCATTTTCATCTCGATCAAGGCCTATCTGCTTTTGCTACTTCTTTCGGTTGTTCTGTTGTACATCCTGCCAATAACATCAAGCATACACATAACAAGGTGAATCGTTTCATTTTGCCTCACTCCTTCCTGCTTGTATCATTTGGTTTATATCTGTTTGGATTTCCTCTAAGTAGTTACAATAAATCCTAAGTATCGCATCCACTTCTTTTGATGGGATATCTGTGTCTTTTCTGTTAATACTTGCGGCTGTAACAAATGCTTGCATTGAATCATATAGAATATCTAGTTTTATTTATACATCTTCTAACATATGTATGTACCTCCTTATCAGCAACATACACTATCACACAAGTTTCTACATATCTATCGGAAATGATATATCTTTTCTATATCTTAATTTTATGCCTAATTCCATTTTTTCGTATCCCCTAAAATCTCTTTTTTTCATGAACAGTAAAAACTAGCGGAATAGCATAAGAAAAGCCTGACTTTTACTAAAAATCAGGCGAAATAGCATTTAGTAGCAGTTGCACCCCATTTTTGAGTGCTTCAAGTTTTACTTATCAAAAAGTGTCAAAAAGCCTTTAGTTATCGGCTTATTTGCACTTTCATTTTCTTACTAGCAGACACACGCATTCAACATGCACGGTATGCGGAAATAAGTCCACTGGAACCATCTCCCCCTGCACCCGATACCCCATACGCTCAAACACCTGCAAATCGCGTATCTGCGTCTGCGGATTACATGAGATATACAGTACCTGACTTGGCTTCATCCGCACCAGACTTTTTATAAACTCCTCACTGCTCCCACTCCGCGGAGGATCCATAATCACCACATCCAGCCGCTTCTTCTCAGCCGCAAGCCTTGACATATAGCGCCCTGCATCATCACAGACAAAACGGATATTGTTGATCTGATTGATCTTTGCATTGATTCTGGCATCCTTTACAGCATCGCCGTTAATTTCCACACCGATCACCTGCTTCACGAAGCGTGACACATACATCCCGATTGTCCCAATGCCGCAATAAGCATCCAGCACCGTTTCCCCTCCATTCAGCTTCAGCAGCTCCACCGAACGCTGATACAGCACCTCTGTCTGCTCATGATTGATCTGATAGAAGGACTTTGCAGAAATACGGAAGGTCATGCCACAAAGGACATCCTCGATATATCCGGGACCGTACAACACACGCTCCTCATCCCCTAAAACCACACTTGTTTTTCTGGTATTCACATTCTGCACAATCGTTGTAATCTGAGGATATCGCCTTCTTAATTCCTGTATGAAATTCTTTCTGGCCGGAAACACATCGGAATTCAATACAAGAACGATCATAATCTGCCCGCTCACTGCACCATAACGCATGACGACATGCCGGATAAGCCCTCTTCGCTTATCCTCATCGTACGGTTCAATACGCAGCTTTCCCATCAGCTCAACAATGCCCGCAATGATATCATCACAGACCTCAGGATGCAATAGACAACTCTTATAGGGAATAATACGGTGGGAAAATTCCTCATAAAAGCCTGCCTGAATACGACGCTGCTTATCCCTTTGAAAGCCGATAATCATTTTATTACGGTAATGCCACGGCTCCTCCATCGCTACGATTTCCTCTGCTTTAAGCTTTCCTATCTTCGCCTTTGCACATAGCGTCTGGATGCTGCGGTTTTTAAACTCCTGCTGACCCTTCGCATTCATATGCAGCAGCTGACAGCTTCCACAGCGCTCATAGATCGGACATTTTACCGCGATACGGTAAGGAGATGCTTTTTTTATTTCCACTATCTCTCCGATATATCCCTTCGCTATACGCCTGACAATCCGGACGCGTACCTCCTCCTGCTTCATTACATGGCGTACAAGCACGACGTCCTTTCCGCAACGCAGCAAGCCGTTATGCGCTTCATCCATACCGGATATGACTCCGGTTACCATCTGATCAATTTTTAGCATGACATTCCTCTTTCAACAGCCTCTTCGCTTCTTTGATACATGACACATCACGAAACACTATACCATGAATGCCCAGCAGCTCTGCCTGCCTGACATTTTCCACATTATCATCCAGATAAAGAAGCTCCCCGGCGTTCAGCTCATAGCGCTGCAGCAGTACCTCATAAATATGGGGATCCGGCTTGTTGATTTTCTCCTCATAGGATAATACTGCCCCATCTGCGAGCGAAAAAAATCGCTGGGTTTTCTTCAGAAAATCCGCAGAATCCTGACTGATATTGGATAGGATATATACTCCATAGCCATCATCCTTCACCTGTTTCATAAACGCAATGCTTTCCTGCATCGGCTTCATCAGCTGCAGCCAGTTCTGCAATACGATATTCGTTTCCTCAAGCATATCCGGATATGCTTTGTGATATACTGCATACAAATCCTCCAGCATCCAGATACCCTGATCATACTTCTCCCAGGCCTCATGCGTAAATATGCGGCTGCATATACGATGTGTCCTATCTTCGCTTTGAAACCAGCGTTTAAAATAGGCTTCCGGCGCAAAGCTCATCAATACATTTCCTATATCAAATACAATATGCTTTATCATGTTCCTTACTCCTTGCTCTCTTTCCTATTATACTATAAGAAGCCTCTGCTTCCCAGTCATCTTATACCGATATTACAAAAATCGGTTTGGTTGAAGGCATGACGATATGTGCATACTGCTTCGTATTGCAGCTATCCGGCAACTGCATTTCCTTTCTTAACATACCCGAAAACAAAAAGAGATCCTCACTTTATATAGCGGAGAATCTCTTTTCTATCTCAATCTACAATTTCCACTGTTTCAGCTTTTCCCGCTGTGGAATGCGCCTTCCCCTTGGAGAATCCGGCACGAAGCATAACTGTGGACGTATATACCGTTACACATACAACGATCCATTTCAACACATCCAGCGGCAGAGATTTAATCAGAAGGGATGCAACCAGTGTTGCAATCGATCCGAAAATCGCCATGGAAAGTGCTGATTTTCGATTATATGCGCCCTCCTTGATAAACTTCACAGATGCAGGCGGCATCAGGAAGGCACAGGAGCCCATCATGATTGGAAATGCCACATCCGGTGACATTCCCAGCAGATACACCAGTACCATACAAGGGTTGTACAGGCCGACACCTGCTGTCATCAATGCCCCCAGAATGAAATTAACAAAACCGGCAATTACCAGCTTTCCTCCTGCCAAACCAATGGCGTCGCCTCCGATCGGCATCAAATTTAAGAGGCTTGCCAGCATAATACATGCTGTACATGCCAGAGCAAAGCCCATCACCAGGCGGATTTTTTTCTCTGACATACGGGAAACCACACCGGCTCCGAGTACTGCACCAAGCATTGCGGCAGCCAGCATGACAACGAGTGTCCATGCCTCTACCTTGACAACCGTTGTAAAAATCAGTGCCTGCAGCAACACAGGAATACAGTTAGCAACATTCATCGTTCCCGGAATCAGCTTATCTCGTGTCTGCTTCGTAAATTTCAGCAGTGCTGTCTGTGGAGCAAATGCTCCGATTCCCAGCGGATCAAAGAAATTAACCAGAGCACCGATAGCACCGGTCTTCCACCAGGAAGTATCCCCCTCAAACTCATCCTTGTGTTTGAACAGGTCATAAGCGAAAAATGCAGTGTATCCGATCAACAGTACGATCAGCAATCCAATAATAATAGTAGTAATATCCATAATCTTCTCTTTAACTCCCAATATACGCTCTTGCGTCTTCTCTGTTATTTAACTCCGATACTGCTTGACTGTTCATCACCGACGCGCTGTTCAGCATCCCTCTGTAACAGCACGCCGTCTGAGCTGGAGCAGGTATTGCATGCAAAGACATCCCTGCCCGCCGCAACTCCTTACCATAACCACATTGTGAATCACAGTCTTCATCCAAAATTCTTTTTCTTATTTCGACATCTCTCTCGATTTATCCGCACATGCCTTCATACCCTGCATAATACTGGAGCGAAATCCGCTCTCCTCCAGCTTTGCGACAGCGGCAATGGTTGTTCCTCCCGGTGAACACACCATATCCTTCAGCTCTCCCGGATGCTTTCCGGTTTCCAGAACCATCTGAGCACTTCCCAATACCGCCTGTGCCGCAAATTTATATGCCTGTGGTCTTGGCATACCTTCCACAACTGCAGCATCTGCCATTGCTTCAATCATCATATAAACATATGCCGGTGATGAACCGCTGACTGCAGTTACTGCATCCATCAGGTGCTCTGAAACAATATCACTCTTACCAAAGCTGTTGAAGATGGCCGTAATTTCTTCTGTTTCTTCCTTTGTCACATTCTTTGCAGGTGCAATGGCAGCCATTCCTTCTCCGACAAGCGCCGGTGTATTCGGCATCGTCTTCACGATTTTGATTTCTCTTCCAAACAAATGGGCAACAGCTGCAGAGGATTGTCCGGCAGCGATAACGACGATGATGACAGCCTCCTTTACAACAGCCTTGATCTGATCGATGACTACCGGATACAAAAACGGCTTAACAGACAGCACGATGATATCGCACACCTTTGCCAGCTCTGCATTATCCGTTGTCGTATGAACCCCATAGCTTTCCCTTACGCGGGCAAGGCTATCCTCATTGATGTCGGATACATAAATATTCTCTCTGGCAGTCAGACCGGCTTTGATGATTCCCCCTATCATCGCACCGCCCATATTCCCGCTGCCGATAAATCCAATGGTCTTGTTCATAAATGTTTTTCCTTCTTTCCTAATATTGTTTATGCAAAGCTTTGTTCCGTACGATTGATGATTTCATCCTGCAGCTCCTTGCTCAGATTGCGGAAATGATCGGAGTATCCTGCAACACGTACGATCAGATCCCGGTATTCCGCAGGATTTTGCTGTGCCTTGATCAGTGTTTCACGATCGATGACATTGAATTGAATGTGGTGTCCGTCCATATTGAAGTAGGAGCGGATCAAATCCGCCATATTGCTTAAACCGTCTTCACCTGCAACAACACTTGGTGTAAACTTCTGATTCAGCAGCGTACCGCCGGTGGACAGATGATCCATTTTACTCGCGGAGCGAATAACAGAGGTCGGTCCGTTCACATCCGCTGCCTTTTCCGGAGAGATTCCCTCGCTGACCGGCTTATGTGCAAGACGGCCGTTTGGAGAAGCCAGCATGACCTCACCGAAATATACATGGCAGGTCGTTGGCAGCATATTGATTCTCCACTGACCGTTACGCATATTCGGACGACCTGTAATCGTATTCTTATAGAAGGTGAAGACCTCCTTCATAATCGCATCGGCATAATCATCATCATTTCCGTACTTCGGAGTCTTGCGGGATACCAGATTGAAGATACGCACATGCTCTTCTCCTTCGAAGTTGTCCTGCAATGCCCTCATCAGCTCACCCATGGTGAAATTCTTTTTGTCAAACACATTATATTTAATTGCGGATAAGGAGTCGGTTATCGTTCCGATTCCTACCCCCTGCAGGTAGTTCGTATTATAGCGTGCTCCTCCGGCATTGTAATCCTTACCGTTTGTAATGCAGTCATCCGTGATGATGGAAAGGAATGGTGCCGGCATGTATTTCGCATAGATGCGGGTAATCATATTGCTTCCCTTCACCTTGATATCCGCAAAGTGCTCAATCTGTTTTTTGTATGCGTCAAACAGCTCCTCATAGCTCTTGAAGTCTTCTGCTTCTCCAAGCTTTAACCCAAGCTGCTTTCCACCAACCGGATCAAGTCCGTTGTGCAGTGTGATTTCCAAAATCTTCGGCAGGTTGAAATATCCCTGCAGAATGTATGCCTCACGTCCGAAGGCACCGGTTTCCACACAGCCGGAGGTTCCTCCGCGCCGTGCATCCTCAATGGATTTGCCGGCATTCAGCAGCTCCTGAATGATAGCCTCCGTATTGTAGAAGGCAGGCTGCCCCCAGCCCTTACGGCTGATTTCACATGCTCTCTTGATAAATTTCATCGGTGTCTTTTTGGAAATCTGTACGTTGCTGGATGGCTGCAGCAGCTTCATTTCATCCATAACATCCAGAATCAGATAGGATACATCATTCACCCCGTCTTCTCCGTCCGGTGTGATTCCTCCGGTATTGATGTTTGCGAAATCCGTATAGGTGGAGGATTCCTTCAGCGTGATTCCCACCTTTGGAGGTGCCGGCTGATTGTTGAATTTCACCCACAGACATTCCAGAAGCTCCTTAGCCTTTGTTTTATCCAGACGTCCTGCTTCAATGTCTGCTTCATAAAACGGATTCAGATGCTGATCCAGACGTCCCGGGGAGTATGCATCCCATGGATTCAGCTCGGTTGTCACACCGAGGTGAACAAACCAGTACATCTGAATTGCCTGCCAGTAGGTCTGCGGCTTATGTGCCGGAACGACATCACAATTTACGGCAATCTGCAGCAGCTCTTCCTTACGTACAGGATCACTTTCCGTTTCCGCAAGCTCTCTGGCCAGCGCTGCATAGCGTTTTCCCAGAATCATAATGGCATCGCACATAATGCTCATACCGCGCAGCTCATCGCGTTTTTCGATTGCCTCCGGATCCTTCAGGAAATCGATAGCAGCAATTGCCTTTTCAATGTCCTGCTGGTAATCCAGAAATCCCTTTGCGTAGATTTTCTCAGAACCGACCGTATGACCCGGACCACGCTGCTCCATAAATTCTGTAAATATTCCTGCTTCATAGCAGTCCTTCCATTCCTGTGACATGGAATTGATAATTTTATGACGGATGGAACGTTTTTCCCAGAACGGGATAATCGTTTCCTCCTGCTGCTTCATATCCTCATCACTGACCTTAAAGCAAATCAGCTCACGGTCATTCATAACCTTCATATCCTCCAGCGTGTGGCAGCACAGCTCCGGGAAAGTAGGCGTTGACTGCGGTCCTGCCCCCTTATCTCCGACAATCAGCTCGCCGTCTTCAATCGTGATGGTCTTGCGGGAAAAGATTTCCTTCATCGACAAAGCACGCAGCTCCGGGATCGATACCTCACCCTCGTATTTCTTGTAGGCATCCGTCATGAGCATAGCACGCTCCATAAAGATATGCGGTGTAGTTTCCTCGCTCTGCTTTCTTAGCTTCTTGATTCGATCATTCATTCCTCTGAGTTCCATTGTTTATCCTCCTATCTTCACCTGTTGAAAACCATGTTCCTCAAACAGAGATTTCAGCATTTCCATATGCTCCTGTGCCGGTACTCCCAAATCCGCTGCGGGATAGACACGACCCAGCTTTTCATATTTGCTGCTTCCCGTATTGTGATACGGCAGCAGATTCACCTTGACGATTCCGATACGCTTTTTCAAATATGTAATGATATCCAGCATTGTATCCGCATCACTGTTCACCGGAACAACGACCGGTATGCGGATGTTGATATCCGCACGGCTGTCTGCCAGAAATTCCAGATTCTCCAGTATGACAGCGTTGGATTTTCCCATATACTTTTTATGCTTATCATCATCCAGCGTCTTGATATCGTACAGAAAGGTATCCACATACGGCAGCAAGCGCGCATAGCTTTCCTTTGGTGCATAGCCGCAGGTGTCAATCGCGACATTGTATCCCTTATCCTTCAGCTGTCTGCACAGCTCTTCCAGATAATCGATATCCTGCGTCATGACCTCTCCTCCGGAAAGCGTTACGCCCCCGCCGCTTTCCTCATAGAAATGCGCATCCTTGTTTACGATGGTCATCAGCTCCTTAATGCTGTACTGCTTTCCGACGATTTCACGGTTATTGTGCAGGCAGTAATCCAGACAGTCTGCACATAACACACATTTTTCCGTATCGGTATGTGCTGTTCCATCCTCCTCAATCGTAATGGCTCCATGACTGCACGCCTTCCTGCAATATCCGCAGCCACTGCATTTTTCGCGATTGAACATCAGCTCCGGTGCATACTTCTGACTTTCCGGGTTATGACACCACCAGCAGTTCAGCAGACAGCCCTTAAAGAATATCGTTGTACGGATACCATCTCCGTCATGCACAGAATATTTCTGAATATTGATTATGGTAGGCTCTTTCATAGCTTCTCCCCTGCTTCCTGAAAAAGGTTCGGTGTATTGATGGTGATAAATTTTACAACCTTGTTCGTCTGATTGCTCCAGTTATGCGTTCTTGTTGATTTATAATGGGCACAATCTCCCGGATACAGATCACAGATATCCTCCTCGATTTGCAGAGTCAGAATGCCTTCCAGCACATAGACGAATTCTTCACCCTCATGCGGATACGGCAGCGATTCCTCCACTTCCTTCTGTGGCAAAATCTCGACCAGCTTAGGCAGCATTTCCCCGCGATCAGCCATATTTGTCATTGCATATTCGATGATTGAGCTTCCCTCAATACGCAGAATTTCCCGCTCATAGCTGCGCAATACCGCTTTTTCCTTTGTTTTCGGCTGTTCCATGAAATACGTCATCTCAACCCCAAGCGCCTTTGCGACCTTCTTCAGCGTATCGTGAGCAATGGAGGTCAGTCCACGTTCCAGCTGAGACAGATAGCCGATGGAAAGCTCGGTAGCTTCACTGATATCCTTCAGTGTCATCTTATTTTCTGTCCGCTTCTGTTTGATAAGTTCACCAATATTTTTATTCATATACAGCAATACCTCTTTACATGATTATTATATATTTCACAAGTGAGGCTGTCTATCTTTTTAAGTAAAATTCTCATTAATTTACGTAAATTTTTGAATATACATGCATATTTTAACCTTTTATACAAGCAAAATACCCTATTTTTTACCTTATTCACTAAAATCATTCGGAACTTTTCAACGAAATAGCTGTAACCGTTATCACTTTTTCACAAACAGACCACATGGTCTTTCTATCATAACAAAAAAAAGCCGATATCTATCGACTTATCAAGCTCTCCTCTGTTGTTTGCTTTTCACATTTTTTCACAAGTTGGGATATCTCCTTTCATATACAAGGAAGCTTTTATAACAGGCATGCATACTTGTTATATTGCCGTGCAGGAAGAAGCGCTTCTCAAAAAAACAGCTGCAGCAGGCGAATAAGCGGTGCATGCTCATTCAGCTGCATAGGAGCATGGGGAAACACATAGAGCATTCGCCACAGGTATACTGCAAGCATAGTCCCCAGCAAAAGCACACTCATCACACGAAATACCCTGCCCTTCACAATACCTTCTCTGTTCCTCACAAAAAGCACTACGCACATAGCGGCGTAAGGAAGCAGAAGGAATACAGCCGGATGGAAATACCAGGCGGCAGAAAGATTTCCTTTACACAGCCAGTATATGGCAGAAAACATATTGCAGCCCGGACATGGTATTCCAAATATCCGCTCAATCGGACAGAAGCTTCCGAAAACGAAGAGCACCAGAAACAGGATCACTCCGATTCCCAGTGCATTTTTTATATCACGGCTCATATCAGTACGTGCGATCAATCAAATCATTGATACTGCTTTGCATTATACAGAGCGATATAATCGGCAAGCCGAACACAGCTAACAGAACAGTGATCAGACTGTTATCCTCGGCTCCCATCGCATACAGCTTTTTGGAATATTTCCAGAAACAGAAAATCCCCCAGATTCCACAGGTCACAATGGACAGCAGCAGATCGGTTATGGCGGTATCGTTTTCTCTTGCCCCGTAATTGATATCACTGAATATCTGTACCCATGCAATCAGATAGTAAATACCGCAGGTTATAATGGACAGCACAATAATGCCAAATATACTTCTTCGTCTCATACAGGCACCTCCCTCGTTTATGATATGCTATATCCGGTAAAACCATACCCGTTACCGGAAGTGTTCTAATTGTACCATAGAATCAGGCTTCTGTGTGATAAAACAAATGTTTTCACAGAAATGAGCCATCCTTTGGTGCGTTCACCCAGGGCATGCGGCAATCCTGCCTTCCTTAGCAGAGTACATCAGCTGATAGAACAGCAGGGTGCTTTCCTTTATCCCCTGACCCTGCAGCGTATTCAGCAGTCTTTCTTCCAATATAGCATACAATCTCTCAGATTTCTATTTTCCATTATCATCGTATCCTTTGCGTTCAGCTGATACAGCAGCATATATTTCCACTGGCTGTACGTTGATTCCTTGTCCCTTTCCATGATGCTTCCTGATATACCTCAGAAAGACAGCTTGTTTGTGAGTGCTGCTGATATACATGTATCGCTGCCCGGGATTCTTTATATCTGTAAATATTCCGTCGCGTCATACAGGCTCTTCATCATTTTGTCCTGCTTCGAAATTTTGAAGGAATAAGAAAACCTGTCACAGTGCACAGCTTCACTGAAACAGGTTGTTTCCTTGTTTAAATTTTATAATGCTCTTATTTGCTGGCCTTTACCATGAAATCACAGATTTTCTTAGAGAATTCTGTAGGATTTTCAATCGGGAAGCCCTCAATCAGTAATGCCTGATCGTACAGTAAATCTGCATAATCCTTCACTGCATCCTTATCCTGCTCGTATACCTTCTGCAGGGCATTGAAGATTTCATGCTTCGGATTGATTTCCAAAATGCGGGATGCCTTCATACCATACGGATTTCCTTCCGGCATAGCACTTAACACCTTTTCCATCTCAAAGGACATGCCTTCCTCACTACTCAGACAAACAGGATCATCCACCAGGCGGGAAGAAATCTTAACATCCTTCACCTTATCCCCCAGCACTTCCTTGATACCGCTTAACAGATCCTTATTTTCCTCAGCCTTTTTCTCCAGCTCCTTCTTTTCCTCTTCGCTATCAAGGTCCAGATCGCCCTGAGAAATGTTCTTAAAGGTTTTCTCTTTATAATTCATCAAAGCCTGAAGTGCAAATTCATCCACATTGTCTGTCAGATACAGGATTTCATAACCCTTTTCCTTCACCTTCTTGACCTGCGGCAGATTGTCAATCAGTTCCACCTTATCACCACTCATGAAGTAGATGTGCTCCTGCCCTTCCTCCATGCGGTTGATATATTCATCCAGTGTAACCAGCTTCTGTTCCTTGCTGGAGTAGAACATCAGCAGATCCTGCAGAGTTTCCTTGTTTGCACCGAAATCATTGTATACGCCGAATTTGATCTGCAGACCGAAATTCTTCCAGAACTTCTCATATTCTTCACGATCATTGCGCAGCATCAGCAGCAGCTCGGATTTGATTTTCTTTTCAATACGGTTAGCGATTACCTTCAGCTGACGATCGTGCTGCAGCATTTCACGGGAGATATTCAAAGAGAGATCCTGAGAATCCACCAGTCCCTTCACGAAACGGAAATGCTCCGGAATCAGCTCTTCCGCATTATCCATGATGAAGACACCACGGCTATACAACTGCAGCCCCTTCTTGTAATCCTGAGAATAATAGTTGAATGGTGCCTTACCCGGAATAAACATCAGTGTTGTAAAGGAAACTGCCCCCTCAACACTTGTATGAATCACCTTTTGCGGCTCTGTATAATCATTGAATTTACTCTTATAGAATTCATCATATTCTTCCTTTGTAATCTCGGATTTGTTTCTTTTCCACAGCGGAATCATGGAATTCAGCGTTTTCAGCTCCTTCACGGTTTCATACTTTGGCTCTGCAGGCTTGTCCGTATCCTCGTTTTCACCTTCCGCATCCTCTACGCGCTTACTGGATTCCACCCACATTTCGATTGGGTAACGGATATAGTCAGAATATTTTTTAATCAGACGCTCAATCTCATACTGCTGCAGATATTCATCATAATTCTCATCCTCCGTATTATCCTTCAGATAAAGAACAATCTGCGTTCCATGCTCGTCTTTTTCACATTCATCAATGGAATAGCCGTCTACCGCATTGCTGCTCCACAGATATGCTGTTTCTTCCCCGTATTTCTTCGTCGTTACCTCCACGCGGCTCGCAACCATAAATGCGGAATAGAAGCCGACACCAAACTGTCCGATGATATCCACATCATCATTTTTCTCTGCCTCTTCCATCTCCTGCTTAAACGCCAGAGAACCACTCTTCGCAATCGTTCCCAGATTATCCTCCAGCTCATCCTTGTTCATACCCAGACCGTTGTCCCGGATGGTCAGGGTGCGGTTTTCCTTATCTGCCTCCAGATAAATTTTAAAGCCGGATGTATCCACATCACTCAGGTTATCTGACAGTGCCTGATAATACAGCTTGTCGATCGCATCACTTGCATTTGAAATCAGCTCTCTTAAAAAAATTTCCTTATGTGTATAAATAGAGTTGATCATCAGATCTAATAGACGTTTGGACTCAGCCTTGAATTGTTTCTTTCTCGCCATACGTAATTACCTCCTGTTAGCACTCGCTCTTTAAGTCTGCTAATAGTATATGCCAATATTTTAGCACTGTCAATAGGTTAGTGCTAAAAACCATAATTTTTTCATAGAAAAGCATTTCCTTTTCCTGAGCTACTATACAGATGATCATAAGGCTGCAAATGAAGGGAAGACAAATCAACAGCCATAGGATCTCTCAGAATTTATCCCGTGAACATAAAAAGCCTGCACTGATCATGACAGCATACATAGTTCGCCAAAATGTATACGATAAAACACTCGGCTGCCTGCGGAAGCGGAAGAGTGCAGAGGTATACCTACAGCATTTATCCTGTTATCCGGTGCTTTTAGCAACAATATCCACTGCAACCATAAAATATAATATATAGAAAGCATTGCGTCTTTGATTCTTCTTGGGTATAATAGAAGAAACAATTTTCAAAGGAGTTGTAAATAAATGAAAGATATGAAACAAATTAAAAGAATCGTTGTCAAAGTCGGCTCCTCCACGCTGACACATCCCGGCGGAGGCTTGAATTTTCAACGCATAGATGCTTTAGCTATGGTACTGAGCGATATAAAAAACAGAGGATTGGATGTTGTTCTGGTAAGCAGTGGGGCGGTTGCGGCAGGAGTTGCCAAGATGCAGATGCGCAAGCGTCCGGAGCTGATGCGAGAAAAACAGGCGGCAGCATCCGTAGGACAATGTGAGCTGATGTTTATCTATGATAAATTCTTTTCCCAATACGGTCAAAGCATCGCACAGCTGTTACTCACCAAAACCGTCACCAAAAATGAAGTATTGCGCGCAAACGCCGTAAATACTCTGGAGACACTGCTGGAATATGGTGTCATTCCCATCGTCAACGAGAATGACAGTGTGGCCGTTGATGAAATCGCCTATGGAGATAACGATACACTCAGTGCAGTCACCGCCTATCTGACCAATGCCGATCTGCTGGTGCTGCTATCTGATATCGACGGACTGTTTAACGATGATCCCATGAAAAACAAGGATGCCCGGTTGATTCCGGTCGTAAGAGCTATTGATGATACCGTCTTCCGCATGGCAAAGGGAGCCGGTTCCTCCCGCGGTACCGGAGGTATGGTTACCAAAATATCTGCGGCACAGTTCGCGAATGAGCATGGTATCCCGATGATCATCGCAAATGGACGGCAGCCGTCGATTTTATATGATATTCTGCGTGATGATTACCGCGGAACGCTGTTTACTATGAGGGAGGAAATGTAAATGAAAACACTGACAGAGCTGGGAAAAGCCTGTAAACAGGCCTCACACCAGATTATGAATGCGGACAGGAAGCAGAAGGATGCGCTTTTAAACACGATTGCAAAGCAGCTGGAGCAGGATATCCCTGCCATTCTGGAAGCAAATGCACAAGATATAAAAAACGCAAGGGAAAACGGGATGGCGGAAGGGCTGATCGACCGCATGCTGCTGAATGAAGCGCGGATGCGGCAAATCATAGAAGGGATCCGTCAGGTATGTGCATTACCGGATCCCATCGGTGAAATCACGGATATGCATACCACAGAAAACGGATTGCAGATCGGTACGATGCGTGTTGCACTGGGCGTCGTGGGCATGATTTATGAAGCAAGACCGAATGTGACTGTGGATGCGGCGGTTCTGTCTTTAAAGGCCGGCAATGCAGTCATGCTGAGGGGCAGTAAGGATATTCTGCAAAGCAATCTGGTAATCGCAGGCAGCATGCGAAGAGCTGCGGCTGCATGTGGATTCTCTGCGGATATCATCACGCTTCTCGCGGATACCTCACGGGAAACGGCGACTGCCTTTATGAAGCTACATGCATATCTCGATGTACTGATTCCCCGCGGCGGTGCCGGACTGATCGCCAATACGGTTAAAAATGCAACCGTACCCGTGCTTGAAACAGGAACCGGAAACTGCCATGTCTACGTCGATAAGGATGCAGATACAGCCAAGGTGATTCCTATTATCATCAATGCCAAGACACAGCGGACAAGCGTATGCAACGCATGTGAAAGCATCCTGCTTCATAAGGATATCAGTGACAGTTTCATTCAGGAGCTGCTTGCGGCCCTAAAGCAATATCATGTCAAAATTCATGCCGATTCCCGTATCTGCCGTCTGGATACAGCCTGTATTCCGGCAACGCAGGAGGATTACGGACGCGAATATCTCGATTTGGAAATATCTATCAAAACAGTGTCCTCCATCGAGGAGGCAATCTCCCATATCAACACCTATTCCACGCATCACAGTGAAGCCATCCTTTCCGAAAATTACACATCGGTTAAAAAGTTTTTAAAGGAGGTCGACAGCGCCTGTGTATATGCCAACGCATCCACACGCTTTTCGGACGGATTTGAATTTGGTCTGGGAGCGGAAATCGGAATCAGCACACAGAAGCTGCACGCACGCGGACCGATGGGGCTGCAGGCTTTAACAACCAAGAAATACATTATTCTGGGAGAAGGACAGATACGTCCCTGATCCTTTTCCTCCGTATAGCAAAAAGGACTTCATACGAGGTCCTTTTTTCAATTCTATCAGCTTCACTTTTGCGATTACAACCGGGATACTTCGGCTATCTAGATACCGTAGAGGATTCCCTATGCTGCGCTATTCCCCCCGGCTAGCGCAATCCCTTCTTCCTGCGGCTTACCTTCCTATCCGGCTATGGCCTGTGGCTACTCTGATATCCCTATCTATATCACGCAAACAGAAGCAAGACGTGCAAAGCGTAGTCATTGCGCTTATCATACAGCAGCTTCCCAGACTCCTTCATGAAAGCAGCCGCATCCTACCTGCAGATACGGCTGCTTCTATTTATCTTTATCGCTATTATAATTTTGCTATAACAGCATCACGATATGCTTCCGTTGTAGAATTCCCATGCAGATCAGGTGTCAGATGTTTCTTTTCCATCAGCACCGCATTCACCGCTTTACGAATTTTCGCTGCGCATTCCGCTTCCTGTAAATGCTCCAGCATCATACAGGCAGACCACAGCAGTGCTGTCGGATTTGCGACATGCTTTCCTGCGATATCCGGGGCAGAGCCGTGTACCGCTTCAAACATTGCATATTCTGTCCCCATATTACTGCTCGGAAGAAGCCCCAGACCACCGATCAGACCGCTTGTCAGATCGCTTACAATATCACCGTACAGATTCGGCATCACCAGAACATCAAAGGTTTCCGGACGCATAACCAGCTGCATACACACATTATCCACAATTTTATCATCTGCTTCAATATCCGGATATTCCTTTGCTATTTCCTGAAAAATGGAAAGAAACATGCCGTCACTCATTTTCAGTATATTTGCCTTATGTACGCAGGTAACCTTTTTTCTGTCATTCGCCCGCGCATATGCAAAGGCATCCCGTATGATGCGTGTACTTGCCTTACGTGTAATAATTTTAGTCGCATGCACCGTATCTGCATCAATCTGTTCCTCTACACCGACATATAGATCCTCGGTATTCTCACGGAAGGTCACGATATCCACATGTTCAAACGGTGTCTTGACAGCCGTATTGGATTTGGCGGGCCGTATGTTCGCATACAAATCATATTTGTTTCGGAGTGTAACATTCAGGGAACGAAATCCCTTTCCGATCGGTGTTGTAATCGGAGCCTTCAACAGGATACGGTTTTTCTCAAAGGATGCAAATGCCGCATCCGGAATCAGCTTCCCGTTGCGTTCATATTCCGCTTCTCCGACCGCAAAGCATTCATAAGCAAGCGGTGCCTTTGCCGCCTCCAGAATCCGTATGACCGCATCCACGATTTCCGGTCCGATACCGTCTCCCTTAAATACTGTAATCGTTCTCATTTCATCTGTCCTCCATCTTTACATATTGCTTCACACTGCCGACATATTTCGTTGCCGGACGCATAATTCTTCCATCATATTCCTTGTTTTCAATATTGTGGGCAAGCCAGCCGACGGTTCTTGCCATGACGAACAACGGCGTAAACAAATCCTCCGGTATCCCCATCATGCCATATACAAAGCCACTGTAGAAGTCCACATTACTGGATACATGCACACCCTTAACATCCAGAATGACATCCTTTGCGCACTGCTCAAAGCGCTGATAGAATTCATACTCCTTGACCTTTCCCTTTTTCTCGGCAAGCTTTTCGATATATTCCTGCAATACCTCACTTCGCGGATCACTCAGCGTATAAATAGCATGTCCCATGCCGTATACCAGACCGCTGTAATCGTAAAACTGTTTATGCAGGATGCGGTAAATCAGTGCCTTGATTTCAATATCATTTTCACAATAGCCGATTTCCTCTATAACGGCACGCATCATACCGCTCACCTTCAAATTGGCACCGCCATGCCTTGGCCCCTTCATACTTCCGATTGCCCCGACCATGGAGGAATAAAAATCCGTACCGGTAGAGGAAATCACCACATTGGTAAACGTTGAGTTATTCCCACCGCCATGATCCGCATGTACGATCAGCATCATGTCCAGCAGCTTTGCCTCCAGATCGCTGAATGCATGGTCCTTGCGCAGCATATACAAAATATTTTCCGCAATGGAAAGATGCTCCTGTGCCGGATGGATCACCAGACTTTCCTTATTATATCGGTGCATTTTGCTCTGATAGGCATAACAGATAATGGAGGGCAGCTTGGCAAGAATATTCAACCCCTGCTCCAGTGTATTTTCCACCGATATGTTATCCGGGGCATCATCATAATCATATAAGGCAAGCACTGCCTGCTGCAGACGGTTCATCAGATTTTTTCCCGGCATATGCAGAAATTTGGATTCCAGAAAGTCATCCGGCAGCTCATAATGCGCACGCAGATAGCCGCAGAATTCCTGCAGCTCCTCCTTCTTCGGAAGATAGCCGAAGAGTAATAAAAAGCAGGTTTCCTCATACCCGCAAATCGTTTCATAATTTCTGCCATGGATTATATCCCGCAGCTCTATGCCCCGATAGTACAGCTTTCCTATATCATCCGTTTTTACTTCCTCAACATATTTATAACCGACAACGTCTGCAATTTTCGTAAGTCCGACACGTACACCGGTTCCATCTTCATTACGCAGCCCCTTTTTAATATCGTATTTGCGAAACAGATCATTTGCGATATCATTGTGCTCCCGCGCCTTCTGGTAAAAAGAATTCAAATGCTCATTCATTTCCTCTACCTCCTTTTACAGTATTCTTTCACCATTATATCATAATTTTCATAAATTCAATGAAATATTTTCATTTTTCATGATATAATATTCCATGTATACGAGAAAGGAAGGGAAGTTATGCCAACAATAACCGAGAAAATCATACAGAAGCATCTGGTAGAAGGGGTGATGGAGCGAGGAAAACCCATCGCAATCCGCATCGATCAGACACTGACACAGGATGCCACAGGAACCATGGCTTACCTGCAGCTGGAGGCGATGGGTGTGGATCAGGTCAAAACCGATCTGTCTATCAGCTATGTCGACCATAATACATTACAAAGCGGCTTTGAGAATGCCGACGATCACAAATATTTGCAGACAGTGGCAATGAAGCACGGTGTCCGCTTTTCACGTCCCGGTAACGGAATCTGTCATCAGGTTCATCTAGAGCGCTTTGCGAAGCCGCAAGCCACTCTTTTGGGAAGTGATTCCCATACCCCGACAGCGGGAGGTATGGGGGCCTTGGCCATTGGAGCCGGTGGTCTGGATGTTGCCTGTGCCATGGCCGGCATGCCGTTTCATCTCAATATGCCGAAAATCATCAATGTTCGTTTGCACGGCTCCCTCACAAAGGGTGTCAGCTCCAAGGATATCATATTAAAGGTATTACAAATACTGAGTGTAAAAGGCGGTGTGGGGAATGTGATAGAATACAGCGGAGACGGTGTTCTCAGTCTGAGTATTCCACAGCGTGCCACCATTACCAATATGGGTGCCGAGCTTGGTGCGACGACTTCGATTTTCCCAAGTGATGAAGTCACACGGGAGTTTTTAAAGAAACAGCAGCGCGAGGATGCTTATGAGGAGCTTAAAGCTGATGCGGATGCTGTGTATGATGCTGTCATAGATATTGATTTGAATACGCTGGAGCCGATGATTGCCATGCCGCATTCTCCGGACAATGTCCTTCCCATTCATGAAGTGCTTGGTCTGAAGGTAGATCAGGTTGCCATCGGAAGCTGCACGAACTCCTCCTATATGGATATGATGAGTGTTGCCGGTATTTTGAAGGATAAAACCGTAGATCCGAATGTCAGTCTGGTTATATCTCCGGGCTCCCGGCAGGTATTGCATATGATTTCGCAAAACGGCGGCCTTTCCGATATGATTTCCGCCGGTGCCAGAATTCTGGAATCCACCTGTGGACCCTGCATCGGCATGGGGCAGTCACCGATCACCAATGCGCTCTCCCTTCGTACCTTCAATCGGAATTTCTATGGAAGAAGCGGTACGCTGAGTGCCAAGGTATGTCTGGTTTCCCCGGAAACTGCAGCCGCAAGTGCATTGCATGGTTATATTGTAGATCCGCGAACTGTGAGCTATGATATGCCGCAGGAGCCGCAGTCCTTTACCGTCGATGATTCCATGATTATCATTCCGGATGCAGAAGCAGCTGCCAAAACCGATGTTGTGCGCGGTCCGAATATCAAGCCGCTGCCGATCAATACGCCGCTTGCGGATCGCATTGACAAGCGGGTCATGATTAAGGTAGGTGACAATATCACCACCGATCACATCGCCCCCGCAGGAGCAAAGGTATTGCCTTACCGCTCCAATATCGAAAAAATCAGTGAATTTATTTTCATGAATGTGAAAGAAAGCTTCCATGACGACTGTTTACGCAACGGTGGAGGCTTCATCATCGCAGGTGCCAACTATGGACAGGGCAGCTCCCGTGAGCATGCTGCATTAGCCCCGATGTATCTGGGAATCAAAGCGGTGATTGCCAAGAGCTTTGCACGTATCCACCGTGCCAATCTGATCAATTTCGGTATCATTCCATTTACCTTCTGCAATGAGACGGATTATGATTCCATTGATGAAATGGATGAGTTAACAATGACGCACCTGCATACATTGACAGAAAATACACCGGTAGAGGTCATGAATATCACGAAAAACAGCAGATTTTCAGTCACACACAATCTGACACAGCGTGATATAGAAACAATTTTGGCCGGAGGCACACTGAATTTGATTCGTCAGAAGCAAATCTGATCCATCAGGTATTTCAACACACAAACAAAACAGTTAATGAATGGGTGCAGGCACTTAAAGCTTGCACCTTTTTACAGACTGTTTTCCCCATTCTCGTATGGTAGAGCTTTTATTTGCATATTTTCCAATACAATCTTGAGGCTAGGGGATCTAAATAACAAGTACCCTGTTCCCTTCACGCATACAATCGTATCTAGCCTCTCTTGAGGCTAGTTGATCTAAATAAAAGTTCATGCTTTGCTGATTCGCTAATGTCTTTGTCTAGCCTCTCTTGAGGTTAGTGGATCTAAATATATAAATACCGCCACCATAGGTCTGGTTATACCATCTAGCCTCTCTTCACACTTTTATTTGCTTATCCCGTGATTTCCATTACAATAAAGAAAAGGAATGAAATAAATCATACCCAGGCTTCGTTTATAGGATAGAAAGAAGGGATTACTCATGAAAAAAGCTGTACTCGCCCTATGTGTGCTCCTGCTTCTCGCCAGCTACTCCTCTTTGCAGAAGACAGCTGAGCACAAAGCGGAAAAGCCACAGGAACAGGCAAATCCAAAAATCGCGGCACCTGCCGATATCCGCTACCCGAAAAGTCCTTCTATCGAGGACTATGATGCTCAAATCACCATAAGCGACAATAACCCTATAGATCCTACCATGCTGAACGGCTATGCTGATTTTTCACAGGAAAGCTTTTACGCAATTCTAAAGACCGCTTCTGATAATGTCAGCTATTCCCCGCTGAGTCTGTATTATCCGCTGATGCTGACGCTACAGGCAAGTAAGGGCAATACTGCAGAGCAGCTGCAGACGCTGCTTCATGTAAACCGCAGTGATAATGCGAAAAATATGGGAAATTTATATCGCCGCCTGTATACGGACAATGAAAGCGGACAAATGAAAATTGCGAATTCCTTATGGATACAAAATGCATATCCGGTAAAAGACGAATTTATAGAAGCCGCAAACAAGCAATTCTATGCTGCCGCCTATACTGTGGATTTTTCACAGTCAAAAACTGCTGACCTCATGGCTGCATGGATTCGTGAGCACACCAACGCTAACCTGTCTCCTTCTATAAGGACAGATGGATCCATGCGCATGTCGATTCTCAACGCAATCTACTATAAAGCGCGTTTTCAAACTGTATTTGATAAAAAGAAAACAAAAAAAGGATACCTTTTATGCGCAGGATGGGAAGGTTGCTGCAGATTTCATGCATCAGAACATGGATTCTCATTTCTTTATCGATAACAAGGACTATGCCGCAACTTCTCTGGCATTAAGCAATTCCACCAGCCTGACGCTGGTACTGCCAAAGGAAGGAAAGGATCTCCGCAAGCTGATGGAACAAAAGGGATTTCTACAGAATTTGCTGGAGGATGATGGCGATGGAGCAGAATTCGGTATTGTGAACCTGTCTCTGCCGAAGTTTAAAATCCATTCCAAGCTGCTGCTGGCGGATACCTTAAAGGCCATGGGTGTTACTTCTTTGTTTGATACCGCCGCAGAGCTGGATGGTATAACGGATGAAAAGCCCCTTTTTGTTTCTAACATTCAGCAGGAAACAAGCATCGCCTTGGATGAGGAAGGCGTCGAGGCAAGCGCATATACCGAGATAGGGATGACGGGTGCCGCAAATATCAAGCATCCAAAAATCCTTCATCTAAACCTGAACCGTGAATTTCTTTATGTGATTTCCACCCGCATGGATGGCATTGAGCTTCCCCTGTTTATCGGCGTATGCAGTAATCCTGCTTCTTAAAGAATAAAAATCAATCCCCCTTCTTGCACCTGCATCATATAAAGGACTTTATTGTAGCTTTCCATTGTCAGAAACATTGAAAAAAAGCTGCCTTCCCATAGCATGAAGTCAGCCCTTGCTTATCATCTATTGTGTTTTCTTGTCACTTTTTCTTATGGAATTTCTGTTCGCTTTCCGGGTCCTTGACAAATGCCAGAAACAGCATGCCCAGCAGCATCATCGGAATCAGACCGAGAATACCATATTGTGTTTCTCCGGTAATCATGATAATTGTGGATACCGCCATCGGTCCTAAGATTGCCGAGAATTTGGAAAATACGGAGAAGAATCCGAAGAATTCATTGGAATCAGCTTTATCCGGAATCAGCTTGGCAAAATATGAACGGGAAACGGACTGGATACCGCCCTGAAACATACCGACCAGCAATGCCACCACCCAGATAAAGGACGGGTAGGTCTTAATCAGTGAGCCTGCCAGTACAACACCGACATAGCCAAGGATTCCGACATAAATCATCTTCTTACTGCCTACATGCTCCACCAGCTTTCCAAACAGAATGGAGAACGGACAGGCAACGATATTGATGACAATTACGACTACCAGACTCATGACATCACTGATTCCCATCTCTGTCGCAAGAGAAACCGCCATTTTGATAACCGTATTCACACAGTCAATATAGAAAAAGTAGGATATACAGAACAAAAAGATATTTTTGTTCTTTTTAATATCACGGAATGTGTGATATAAATGGGAAAACGATTCCCGAACGACATGCGGCACCGGTTCATGAAAATTTTTCTGTTTCACATTTTTCAGCATAGGGCGTGAATATACAAGCCACCAAAGCACAGCCATTCCCATCGTAAGACCGCATGCCATCCGATAGCTCAAGGTAAAGGAACCTAGTACCAGATCTCCGGTTTTCGGATCACCGAGCAGGGTTACCAGCGCAAAGGGTATTACAAAAATCAGAAATGGCAATACGGAGCCGATATATCCCCATGCATAGCCGGCAGCACTTACCTTATCCACCCGCTCATCATCACAGACATCCACAATAAAGGCATCGTAGAAAATTATGGAGCCGTTATAGCCGAGCATAGCGATAATGAAAATCACAATCGCCGCACGGTAGTCGATAAAGGGCAGAGCAAGACCAAAGCCGCCGAAGATGCCCATAAACAGGAAAAACTTAAACATCTTCATTTTCTTATCCTTGTAATCCGCCATCGTTCCAAGCACAGGGGATATCACAGCCAGTATAATCGCATAGATTGCATTCGCCCAGCCGACGTACACACTGCTGTCCCCGGGTGTGATTTTCGCAATCAGTAAAGGAAATATGACAGTACAGGTGGTCAGCACCTGCGCTGAATTTCCCACATCATATAAAATCCAGCTGGTTTCCTCTTTGGTAAAGCCAAGTTTTGTCAGAATTTTTGTGAACATATGCTTCGTTCCTTTCTCTTTATAAAGACAGTGTAGCACAGGGATATCGTCTTGGGGATACGGATAACAAAAGCTTAACAATTTTCAATGGCAAGAAGCTCTGCCCGGATACAGCGCCCCTGTACCTCAACCACAGCATAGCCGCTGTGCGGAGTGCCATAGCACACAGAACCCGGATTGATCAAAACTACACCATCGACCTCGGTAAAGCACTGATGATGCGTATGTCCGAAGAACAGCGTGTCGCAGCCCTTACGTTTTGCATAGGCCGCCAGCTTTCCATACAGGGTACGCATACACAGATCCATGATATCATCATTCTGTGTATGCTTCATTGCGAGAACCTCCTGCACGGTTTCATCGTCAAAAATATCTCCATGCAGACAGATAGCCTTGCGTCCCTCCAGCGTCAGCTTCATTTTTTTTGGAAGGCGATGGGAACGGTCATGATTTCCCTTCACAATGGAGCATTCATCAATTTCCTGTAACGGAAAGCCGACATCCCCCAAATGAATTTTCAAATCCGCAGCTGCATGCTCCTGCAAAATTCTTCGTGCAGCCTCTTGTTCTCCATGTGTATCGGACATCAATAGTATTTTCATGTTGTACACCTTCATATCTGTTAGCTATATTATAATATGATTCCCGAAGAATAGGAATAGAAACTTTACAATTCAAAGAAAACACATTCCTCTTCTCCAATTTGTGCATTTGTCCATAGGCTCGTTTCCTTACCTTGCAAAGCCCCACATATCTTTTCTCTGTAATCGCGCGATACGCCTAGCTGGGCTATGCTTATTCACATATCTTATACTGAGATACAAAGATGATCTCAGAAAATAAAAGGAGGATTTTACTATGTGTAACAACTGTGGATGTAACAGAGAATTCGGATTCAACGATGGCTGGGGAAACAACCGTTCTGATTGGAACAGCGGATGCGGATGCAACAACGATTACTACAACGACAACGCTGCGCTGTATGAAGCGGAATGTGTAGCCCGTGCTGCCCTGCGCCGTAGAAACAGAGAAAACCGCTGTGCCCGGGAATTCGTTCGCTGCATGAAAAACGCTCGCTGCGGATTCTAGTCAGGCTTGAAGGGTCTGTGATCCACAGGCCCTTTTTCCATATTTGAATATGCTGTATAGTGATTATCCAGCGTATGGCATATACATAGCTATAAACCTCACAAAGCTCATACAAAGGATTACAGGAAGACAGCAGGCTGCAAAGCGTTTAGCATAGCCGGTGCTCACGAATGCAGAGAGCAGCTTTTGAGGGTACGCTGTCCACAGGATAATCAACTCGCCTTGAGCCTACACGTTGCAATGATTTCTGAAAGGTGTAACTCCTGCTATCCTGCGCTATGACTACAGCTATTCTGTTTTCATACACGAAGAATTGCTTGCAGTTTTTATACCTGTATGCCATAATGAACTGCAATAGCAAGGGAGGATTTCTTATGGAGCATAAAGGAACAGCTGTTATCGCATCGAAGCGACTGCTTCTGCGCCGATTTGTCATAGAGGATGCAGAGGCGATGTTTCACAACTGGGCCAGTGATGAAGAGGTTTGCAGATTTCTGACCTGGCCGCCGCATCAGGATGTAAATGTCACACGGCATATTCTGCAGAATTGGATTGCAAGCTATGCACAGCCGGATTTCTATCAATGGGCCATTACATGGAAGGATCGTCCGCAGGAAGTTATCGGCTGTATTGGCGTTGTCGCTCAGAATGAGGATCTGGATATGGTGCATATCGGCTATTGCATCGGGAAAGCATGGTGGCATCGGCATGTCACCAGTGAAGCATTTACAGCCGTCATCCCGTTTCTGTTTGAAAAGGTGAAAGCAAACCGTATAGAATCAAAACACGATCCCGAAAATCCGAATTCCGGAAGGGTCATGCTGTCCTGCGGCCTTACCTATGAAGGAACGGCAAGAGAGGCAGACCGCAGCAATCGCGGTGTTACGGATGCCTGCTATTACAGCCTTCTGAAAAAGGAATATCCGCAATGGCTTCACAAAAGAGGGATGAAATCAACAGAAATCAGGTAACCGTCTGATCGTATCTGCTTCCCGCCACTTTTGTGTGTTTACAAATATGTGGGAGATGACAAAGCACAGATACTGCTTTGATAAAAAGCTATCCAGTAATGTTTGATACACCACCGATAAAAAGAGCTGGCAGCATCATGGGGCTCTTGCATTTGGGTATCGACCAGCGGTAAAGAAAGAAGAAAGCTCCTGCAAAGCAGGGCTTTTCAGGTTGTGAAGTCGAATCAGGGGAACAGAAAAAGAAGATGACCGGGTGGTAAGCACTCATCATCTTCGTATTCTAATTCCAATCATTCTTCTTACTGTTTTCATGATACCTGATCGAAATCCCCATGATTCCCGCATCATAGGGATTTGCTTCTTCTTTAGCTTTTCATACGTATATCCGTATGCAGTCCTCCAGCATAAAGGCAGCTTCTTTTCCATGCAATTTCCACAGGGTTCAAATCATAGCGTCCAGAATATCCTGCAGAGCCTGCTTTCCGTTCATTTTCCCAAAGGTTTTCATGTCGATGATATAAATAGGAATATCAAAACAATTCAGCTTCTTTTTCATGGAATCCTTCAGATACCGCATCTGCGGTGCAAGCCAGATGGCCTGCATGTGATATTCAAAATGATAACGGCGAATGAATTTTTCATCAATGATTTCCGCTGAGCCGTAAGCCAGAACAAGATCATTCTCCCGCAGGGCATCCTCCAGATGCGTCCCCAGCTCATGAATTTCCTCCACATAAATCTGTTCTCTGCTGCTCGCCTTTTGAATCTGCTTACAAAACATACTACTGGTATTGCCGGTAGCACAGCATATATAAACTAACATACGGGTTCCTCCTTTAGAAAAGCTCGTATCTCCTTCAGAAATGCAGACCTTTGATCTGTGAACACCTCGTGTCCGCAATGCTCATAGAAACGTGTGATTATCGTTTTCCTATCGCAGGATGCGAGCTCATCATACAGCTGCTGCCAGCTGCAGACAGCATCCTGCTTTCCCTGCAAAATCAAAAGCGGCAGCTCGCAGCTGTCAAACAGGCCGTGAAAGCTGTGTTGGAAAAACCACGAGGACATCGCACAGATATGACGAAGCGATTTTGACGGATTGTGTTCACTGTAAATAAAGGCACGAAAATCCTCGCTCGCAAACAATTCCTCCGGTGTCAAATGTACCTCTGCTTCCTGAGGCAGCGTTTGCATACGTACACGAAATGCTGCGGACATGCGTTCAAACTGATCCAGCAGCTGTGAACGACTGAAGCCGATTGCCGGTGAGCTCAGAATACAGCCTGTCAGCTCCTGCGCAAATTTCTCCAGACACAAGGCAGCCAGACAGCCTCCAAAGGAGCCGCCCCATATATACAGGCGCTTTACGCTCCAGCGCTCTTTGGTATCCTGTATTACGCGCTGTACATCCCTTGTAATAGTATCTATGCTTAATCCCTTTTTCAAATCATAATTCGATGCACCGCTTCCTCGCTGATCAAAATGGATACACAGGGCATCCTTTTCCAATGAACGAAACGCCGGCAGCTCCAGAATCGCCTGTGCACCACTGCCAGGACCGCCATGCAGAAAAACGATTGCTGTGTCGCTGTCAAAGCTCCCGCAGGCATACACCTGTAAAAGACAGTCCTTGCTTTGTATTTGATAACGTTCCATAGGTCCCTCCCACTCGTATAAATTCATCATAGCATGCCGCAATCGCTTATGCAAGGCGGAATGTACACATTCGGTTAAGCGGTTACGTAAATATACAAAGCAGTACACTTTATCGGCGACAAGCCTTGACAAAATCCGGCAAGGGATGTGCACATGAGACGGCTGTCGAGCTGCTTTTCAACTGTGCCTGGGGCTCTGCATATCAGGATTTCATTGATCAGATCATTGATTATCTGGTGAAACGCAATACAAAAATCATCTCCGGAATGGGAAAGGATGATGACACGGTATTCAATGCGTGCACGCTGCACTGGCTTACACAGATACAGGTTGAGGCATTTCTGCACATAGTATCTCATCACTACGCGCAGGAACAGGCATTGCAACAGAATCGCATTGTCGTTACCTTTCTGCGAAGCGGATTCGAAGGTCTGTATCAACAAGCTGTCAAGCAGTAAATCAGGGGTATACTCCCCTTTTCTTTTGCGGCATAGCATAACACCGTTATGTGATGGTGAATCAAACCGAGGAGGAAGTTGTATGTATTTGCAAGCAAACAGCGTTGAAAAGTATTATGGTGACAGGAAAGCGCGTGTTCAGGTTTTGAAAGGAATCAGCTGTGAGATAGCACGTCGTATAGAGCAGCTGGAGCTGGGCAGTGCCTTAGGAGGATGCATAATACAACATAATCTGTAAGCTGCAAAGCGCTTCGCATACAGTGAACAGCAACTGCAGGTGATTCCTGTTCATAGAGATCATGGGGCATATACGCTCTTCTGCTAAGCAGAAAAGCAGCGCAGCAGATTTCCTTTGATTAACAATATAGCGATACTGTTGGATAAGCGGAAACCTGTGAACGGGATGGAAACAGGTGTACGCAGGCTGAAAGTGAAACCGCTCTCCCTTTATTTCTAAATGGAATACCGGCATGAGCAGACCTGATAAAGAATATGTATAGATAGAAAAGCCTTTGCGCTCATCGTCCGCGTCAGACTCATTGCAGCTGTTGCCGTGTTTTCAAAAACGGACAGGAGGCTGCAAAAAAAGCATGGCGATTCACCGTATGGCTTCCCTGTTCCAAGAGTACATCAGGCTATGGCAAAGCAACCGTCAGGTTTGTGCAGCTCTTTCGAATTCAATCAAAGAACAGTAACAAAAAAAACCGTCACTACGTATTCCTTCCTGTCTGTCTGATTGCTTTCAAACGTATTCTATGATACAATTTTCATACAGAAAACATCGCATTTATGCTTCAAATATCATCAATTAACAGCAAGATACAGCATCTGAATTCAAATTGCGGATTCAGAAAGTGAGGAACGTAAAGATGAAAAGGAAACACTTGGGAATCGGTATTCTGATGATCGCACTCCTACTGAGTGGCTGCAGCAGACAGAATGCTACGATATATGAACCGGAAACTACACAAGCATCCTCAACGGAAACGAAGCTGACATTTTTCGGCTTTAAATATGAAGCAATCAATGTCGCAGCGATCGAAGACAGTCTGCGTTCCTTCATGCAGAAAAACAACCGTATCTCCATCACCTATGAAGGCATCAAGGGTGTGAATTACTATGAGGTGCTTGACAAGCGGATCAACACCAAAAACGGTGATGACATTTTCATGGTGGATCAGGCCTCTGTGCTGGCACTGAAGAAAAAAGGCGCGCTTGCGGATTTGTCCGACCTTTCAACAATCAATAATTTCAGTGATCTTGTGAAAAATCAAATGAACGCAAACGGCAGCTTGCAATATGTTCCAACCTCCATATCGGCCTTTGGTCTGTATTGTAATGAGAATTTACTGGAGAAGCACGGGCAGAAGATACCAAAGAATCTACAGGAATTCATGGAGGTCTGTGAATATTTCAAGCAGAAAGGAATCACCCCCATCGTGGCGAATAACGATATTTCCTTGAAGACAATCGTGCTGGCAAAGGGACTGTTTCCCATTTATCAGATGCAGGACAAGGATGCGGTAATAAAGCAGTTTAATACAGGGGAACGTGATCTGGCTAAGACACTGGAGCCCGGCTTTGCGCTGGTGGAGAAAATGATTGATCGCGGCTATGTCAATGCGCAGGAGGCTCTGAAAAGCGAAAAAACAAAGGATGACCTGACGCTGTTTGCCAGGGGGGAACAGCCGTTTATGCTGAGTGGGGCATGGGCCGCTCCACGTCTGCGCGACCTGCATCCGGATTTCACCTTTTCCATACATCCTTACCCCGTTCTGGAGGATGGCTGTGCACTGGTTATCAATATCGACACCCGCATCAGTGTCAATGCAGACAGTCCGCATGTGGAGGAAGCAAAGCAGTTTGTGGAGTACCTGACACAGCAGGATGTCCTGTTGAAATTTGTCAACAGCCAGAGCTCCTTCAGTCCGCTGAAGGATAAGCAAGCGGTGCAGGACAGTGCCCTACAGCCAATGGAATCTTATCTCACCAACGGTAGAAGCGTAATAGGAGCCGATGACAATCTGCTCTATCCCATCTGGAATCTCACCCGTGAAAGTACACAAAGGCTATTAAAAAAAGAAGACAGTGCTTCTGTTGTTGCAGACCTTAGCAGGCAGCTTGCACAGATACGAAAGGAAAACAGCTATGAAGACAATAACTAAACGCTCTTTCTTTATCCTGTTCTCCATTGCCTCTGCCATTGGAATCGCGCTGGCTTCCATTGCCTTTGTAACAAATGTGAAATCGCTGCTTTGGGAAAAATCCGTAACCGATATCATCGAGGTAACACAGCAGGGCTCTCATGCACTGGATACCTATATAGAAAAAGACTACGATACTCTGCATCTGTTTGTCCGGGAGCTGCAGGAAACAAATGCAGCAGATCAGAAATCCATCCAGAAAATCATCAACGTATTCAATAAAGACGGAACCTCCTTTTACTGCAGCAATCTTTCCAGCGGTGATACCTACTCCAATCTGCCGGAACAGATACCGCGTATGAGCAAGAAGCAGAGAAACACCTACTCTGCAATGAGCGGAAGCAGTATACGCGACCCGTTTCTTGATGACTATACCGGTGTGAAAACGATCGGTGTATATGAACGCTTTACCTTCCGGGATGGTACACAGGGACTTGCCCAGAAAACAAGGCCGCTGTCTTCCATTACCGAACGCTTTTCACTTTCCTTTTTCAATCAGACCGGATTTTCCTATGTTGTTAATCAAAATGGCGATGTCCTGATCCGCTCGCTGCATAAGGACAGCAACCGCACCTTTCAGAATCTGTTCGATATCATCAATCTGCAGGGAAATGATGAAGCACGACTAGCTTCCTTCAAGCAGCGATTAAAGGAGGCAAAGACGGGGGCGGCACAGTTCCGTTATCAGGATGAGGAATATATATTCTGTTATGTCCCTTTACTTAACGGGGATAACTGGAATATCGTCTCCATTATTCCCAACCGTATTATTATGCAGCAGGCAAACAGTATTATCAGGCAGACAATCGCATTGTGTCTGTCCATCCTGCTGCTTCTGGCCGCGTTTGGCTGTTTCTATCACAGAAATCGGAAAAAGCATCAGAAGGAAATTGAAAAGCTGGCCTTCTATGACAATCTTACCGGCCTATATCGCTACGAAAAATTCCTGCTGGACGGACAGCAGCTTCTGGAGAAAAAGGAGCAGCCATTTGCCGTACTGTATCTGGATATCATGGGCTTTAAGCTTTTGAATGATATGGAGGGCTATAGCTATGGGGATCGTGTGCTGCTGTTTGTTGCGGATATTCTACGCTCACTCGCAAAGCAGCAGGAAATCTCCTGCCGTATCTCCGGAGATGATTTTGTCCTGCTTACCCCGTACAAGCAAAAAGCGGAGGTTCTCGAAAAATGCAGACAGCTTCTTTCTCTCACTGCTGCAGGGATTGACAACAAGCACAACATACCGATTCGAATCGGTATCTGTTTGCAGGAGGATGCCGATATCAATAGCACCATCAGTACGCTTGTGGACAGAGCCCGTATGGCACAGACAGGGATTCACGATGATTCCACAGCTGCATGGCAATTCTATAATCAGGAGATGCGTGAGATTCTGCTGCGCGATGCCGAGATGGAGCAGCATATGGAGCAGGCCTTAAAGGATGGAGAATTCCTGCATGTCATTCAGCCGAAATACGCATTGGACGGCAGCCAGATACTGGGAGGAGAAGCACTGCTTCGCTGGCAGCGCAAGGAACACGGCTTTACAAGTCCCGGTGAATTTATACCATTATTCGAACGAAACGGCTTCATTCGCAAGCTGGACACCTATGTTTTTATATCCGTATGTCAGACCATTCAGAATCGGCTTGCGCAAGGAAAAGCAGTCGTTCCGATTTCTGTCAATGTATCCCGCATCCATTTATATCAGGAGGATTTTGCGGATACCTATATTGCTATCAAGGAACAATATCACATTCCGGATGGCATCATAGAGCTGGAGCTTACGGAAAACATTCTGTTAAAAAACATGAAGGAGGTATTCGCCATTCTGGAGAAGCTTCGCTCTCACGGCTTCTGTTGCTCCATTGATGATTTCGGATCCGGCTATTCCTCTTTGAATGCGTTAAAGGATCTTCCGGTGGATGTGGTAAAGCTGGACAGAGTATTCTTTGACCAAAGCAGTCATGTGGAGCGCAATAAAACGATTTTGAAAAGTATGATCAGCATGGCCAAGGAGCTGGATATGAAGGTCGTTGCGGAAGGCATTGAATGTAGACAGCAGCTGGATATGCTGCAGGATACCGGCTGCGATATGGTTCAGGGCTTCATCTATGCAAAGCCGTGCAGTGAGAATGACTTCTATCACCGTCTGGAAACAGAATAAAGCAATACCTGCAAGGCATCTGGCAGGCTGAAAATAAAAGAGATTTCTATCAAATGGAACTACGTAGGCTGATTGCCGATATCCGCAAATCAGATGCGCCGCTACCCATAGATGAGAAGTCTCTTTTTGTTGGCGAAGGCCTTGCAGGAAATATACCAGTTTTAACAAGCAGCCGCAGAAACAGCCTTATCAGAAGTTCCCTTTTGATGATACTGTAACCCTGCATGGCGCTATAGACTGCGGCAGCTTCACAGCCGGATGCAGCCGGTAAAGGAAAACAGCCTTTAACCGCTGCCTGTACCGATGCCCCATAGAAATGCTGCATTCCCAATTCATACAGGTTCACTTCACAGTATGAAACTGCTTTAGCCATGCAGTATACGCTGCTGCTGAAAGTGGACGGGCGTAATAATAGCCCTGTACCATGTCACAGGTTGTCGTGCGCAAAAACGCCAGCTGCTCCTCAGTTTCAACCCCCTCCGCAACAACTTGCATATGCAGCCGATGTGCCAGCTCTATCAGACAGTGCAGGATATCCTGTGCCTTTTTTTGTTCAATGTCCTCGAAAAAGATACGATCCAGCTTGATTGCATCCACATCAAAGCTTTTTAATAAACCCAAAGAAGAAAATCCTGAGCCAAAATCATCCAGTGAACAACGAAAGCCCAGCTGATGCATCCGATGCACCGCCTGCTTTACCAAAGCAATCTGTTCCTCATTGAAAAAAACAGACTCTGTCAGCTCCAGCTCGATCTGATCATCCCCTATGCCATAGCGTTCTTTGATTTCCGCATATTCCTCAAGAAATGCAGGTTCCTGAAAATGCTGACGGGATACATTGATGGAAATCATCTGCTTTTCTTTACTCACTGCATTGCATGTCTGCAGATATCTGCAAACCTCCTCAAACATGTAACGGTCCAATTCCAGAATATTTCCGTTTTTCTCAAAGACAGGAATAAACGCTGACGGATAGATGATTCCCATTTGTGGATGCTGCCAGCGAACGAGTGCCTCTGCATGTCTGCATTGATTTGTTTTCAGCGTTACCTTGGGCTGCAAATACAGCTGAAATTCATGCTTCCGCAAGGAGTCTTCAAACAGGCTGTTCAGCAATTCCTCGTACTGCATAGCCTCCATTAAGGCAGAATTATAAAATACGCAGCCCTTTCCGCTTACATACTGACGAAGTGCAAGCTTTGCACGATCCAGCAATATGCCAGTGTCCCTTTGCGTGCTGTCAATGAGACAGGCCCCCTGACGCAAGCGGATAATCGGCTGCAGATGGGCGGTCTGTATGTGAACTGCCCTCTGCATTTCATCGATCCGATCCTGAAGCTGCTTCTGATCTTGTGTGAGAAGGAGGAGGAAGAAAGAGTCGCCCTCTCCTCTTGCCAGAAATTCCTCTCTTCCAAGATGCTGCTGCAATACCTTATACACCAGACACAGCACCTCATCTCCAAGCTGCATTCCATAGCGGTGATTGATTCGCTGGAAGTGTTCGATATTCAACAGCACCAAAGCAGCCGCAACGTCCGACTTCTTATCCAGCAGCCGCTTTATTCTATTCTGAAAGTGAACCAGCTTCATCCCCTTTGTTAACGGATCATGCAGAAAAATGCCCTGCCAGATTCCGCGGTTTGCCAGATACGCTCCCGCCAGAAATGACAGAATAAGCAGCAGGAGCATAAACAGCAGGACAAAAGCACCCTGCAGGTCATCCGGTATGATGTTGATGTGACGCATAGCGTAGCCTCCCTAACTCATTTCAGCAAAATTTTATCATGCCCTTTCAAAAAGACAACGAAAAATTTGTGTACCTGTAATTCGGACTAAAGTAAAAGTAGGCTATGATAAAGAGGGGAAATAGAAGGT